>MPMA02037514.1_pt1 | contig 19988 bp, 17 predicted proteins | sample 1617361 | NCBI WGS metagenome assembly MPMA02 (sample SAMN05944807, study PRJNA350692) | marine metagenome | biome: marine; feature: ODZ; material: water; isolation source: 180 m water sample filtered on 0.2 um supor filter | place: Pacific Ocean | collected 2012-04-08 | depth 180m m | reverse complement strand
TGGCAGCAGCTGCTGCAGCTGGCTGCTCGTCTGGAGGGCTTCCCACGCCATCTCGGCATCCACAACGGCGGCATGGTGCTTTCCACGCGCCCGCTGGCCGCGCAAATCCCGGTCGAGCCGGCCACAATGGAAGCGCGCACCGTGGTGCAATGGGATAAAGACTCACTCGAGCTCATGGGCTGGATCAAGCTGGATGTGCTCGGCCTGCGCATGCTCGCCGCCATCGCCGATGCGTGCGCTCTAATTGACCCTCCTCCGGATCTGGCGGCGCTCACTTTCGATGACCCTGCCGTGTTCGATATGCTCTGCCGCGCCGAGACCATCGGGGTCTTCCAGGTGGAAAGCCGCGCGCAAGCCACGCTGATTCCGCGCTTCCAGCCGCGCTCCTTCACCGACCTGACCGTGCAGGTGGCATTGATTCGGCCCGGGCCGCTGCAGGCAAACATGGTGCACCCCTATCTGCGGCGGCGCGAAAAGAGTGAGCCGGTGACATACCTGCACGCGCTGCTCGAACCGGCTCTGCGCGAGACGTTGGGCGTGATTCTCTTTCAGGAACAGGTGCTCAAAGTGGCACGCGACCTTGCCGGCTTTACACCCGGCGAGGGAGAACTGCTGCGGAGGGCGCTGGGCCACAAGCGCGCCGGCGAACAACTGCAAGCTTTCCGCGCTCGCTTTCTGGCGCGAGCGCAGGCACGCGGAGTGAGCGCCGCCATCGCCGGCCAAGCCTTCGAGCAGCTGAAAGCGTTCGGCGGATACGCCTTCTCCAAAGCGCACGCCGCCGCCTTTGCGGTCATCACCTATTGGTCGGCATGGCTGCGCTGCCACCATCCCGCCCCGTTTTTCGCCGGATTGCTGCGCCAGCAGCCGATGGGGTTCTATCCCGCGCACGTGGTGCTATCCGATGCGCGCCGCGCGGGGGTGCGTTTTCTACCTGTGGATTTGCGCCACTCTCAGGCCGGCAGCACACTGCAAACCGGTGCGGTGCGGCTGGGGCTGCAATCCATCCACGGGCTGGGCGCAGAGCAAATCGAGTTGCTGCTGCAAGAGCGTCGGCGCGCGCCTTTTCGCTCTCTGGCCGGGCTTCTGCGTCGCACCGCGCTGCCGCGCCCGACAGTGGAATCGCTGCTACTGGCCGGCGCGCTCGATTATTTGCACCCTTCCGGAGACCGCCGTCAATTGCTCTGGGAGTTGGCGGAGGCCTACCGCACTGCAACCGGGCCGCCGCCGCTGGCGCTGCCCACCCGCGCCGAAGGCGTACCGCTGCCGCCAATGACAGCCGCCGAGCAGCTGGCGACAGAGTTCGCCGTCACCAGGGTGAGCGCGCGCCGCCACCTGACTGATTTGCGCCGCAAGATTTTCGCCCGCGCCGGAGCGCTCCCGGTGGTGCAGCTTTCCGGCTTGCGCGATGGCCAGCGCGTCACAGTGGGCGGCATGGTGGTGGCGCGGCAGCGCCCACCCACAGCACGCGGCATCTGCTTTCTGGCTCTGGAAGACAGCAGCGGGCTGCTAAATGTGGTCGTTTATCCGGATATCTATGCTCAACATCGCGCCGGTTGTCGGGCGGCCTTCGCGCTCATCCGCGGGCAATTGCAACTCGAACACAGCGCAGTGCACCTGGTAGCGCACGAGGTGGTGGCTGTGTGAGTGCGCGCATCGGGCTCAGCCGCGCATGCGCGCGCCTGTGGGATCAAACAGCGGCTCGCGCTGCGGATGCGCCACGCGGCGCACACCCAGCACCTCAATCTCAAAGCCATCATCCGCATCCGCCCGTTCGACGGGCACGTACCCCAACGCAACCGACACCCGCGACCAGTGCGCATACCCGCCCGAAGTGACCCAGCCAATGACCTCACCCCGATGCCAGATGGGCTCGTCGCCGAGAACGTCGGCGTCCTCAGCTTCCACAACGAAGGTCATCAACCGCCGCGCTGGACCCTCGGCACGGACACGTTCGGCTGCCTCCCGCCCAACAAATCCATCTTTATCAAGCTCGACAAAGCGCCCCAGCCCGGCTTCATACGGGTCGTATATCGGGCGATACTCCGATGCCCAGGCACCGAAACTCTTCTCCAGCCGCAGCGAGTCGAGCGCGCGCAACCCCAAAAGCCCCATCCCGTGCTCCTCGCCCACCTCGCGCAGCAAATCAAAAAGCGCCGCCTGATAGCTGGCCGGAACCCACAACTCGTATCCGAGATCACCAGTGTAGCTAATGCGCCCAACAAGCGCCGGGATCATCCCCACGTTCATCTCGCGGATGTGCAGAAAGGGGAAGGCATCCGCAGACAGGTCAGCACGCGTGAGCGCCTGCAGCGTCTCGCGTGTTTTCGGCCCAGCGATGGAAAGCCCGGCCAGTTCCGGCCCCAGCGTACGCAGTTGCACCGACCCATCGGCGGGCAAATGCGCATCGAAATAGCGCTCGTAATACCGCTCGGCCACGCCGGAGCCAACCAGCATGAACCGTTCCGGCTCCACCGTCGCCACGGTGAAGTCCCCGATAAGTTTCCCGTTGTGATTCAACATCGGCGCTAGCGCCAGTCGGCCGCTATCCGGAATCCTGTTTGCCAGCAGATTGGAAAGCCAACCGCGCGCGCCGGACCCCGTAAATTCAAATTTAGCAAAACCGGTGGTCTCCATCAGACCAACCGATTCACGTACGGTGGCCACCTCCGCCGCCACGCGCTCAAAAGCATTCGAGCGCTTGAAGGTCACTTCCTCCACTGGCGGTTCCCCATCGCGCTGGAACCAGAGCGCGTATTCCAGCCCATAAGCCACGCCCCACACCGCGTTCGCTTGCGCCAGGCGGCCATATATCGGTGACATTTGCAGCGGGCGCGCAGCCGGAAGCTCCTCGTTGGGGAAGGCAATCTGGAAGCGGCGCGAGTAGTTTTCCTGCACCTTGGTGTTGGTGTAACCCGGCGTCGCCCAGTCGCCGTAACGGGCTACATCCATACCCCAGATGTCGAAACCAGGGTCGCCCTCAATCATCCAGTTTGCCAGCGCCAGCCCGACTCCGCCGCCTTGAGCTAGACCGGCCATCACGCCGCAGGCCACCCACTGCCCTGGCTGACCGCGCACCGGCCCAACGAGCGGGTTCCCGTCCGGCGCAAAGGTAAAGGGGCCATTCACCACCTGACGTATGCGCGCATCGTTGAAAATAGGAAAATGCGCGAAGGCCACCTCCAACGACGGGGAAATGCGGTCGATGTCCGCGTCCAGCAGCTGTGAGCCGAAATCCCACGGCGTCTCCAACGGCGACCAGGGCACGCACGCCTTCTCGTAAGTGCCCAGCAGCAACCCGCCCTGCTCCTCGCGGCTGTAAATCTCCGCCCCGAAATCAATCATCATCGGGATGCCTTTTTCACTTTCCTGCGTGAATTGCTGCACCTCCGGTATCGCATCGGTAAGAAGGTACATGTGTTCCATTGCTAGCACCGGCAGCTCGAGCCCGATCATGTGCCCGACCTCGCGTGCCCAGAGACCGCCGGCATTGACCACGTGCTCGCAATTGATGGCGCCCCGGTCGCACACCACATCCCAACTTCCGTCAGGCCGCCGCACGATTTCCTTTGCCCATGTCTCCAGATACACCTCCGCCCCGGCCTTTTCCGCAGCCTTTGCGTAGGCGTGCGTCACCCCGGAGGGGTCCACATGGCCCTCGTGGCGGTCGTACATCGCGCCGACAAATTTACTCTCGTCCATGAAAGGCATGATTTCTTTTGCCTCTGCCGGAGTGATAATCTCGGTTTCCATCCCGAGATAACGCCCCCGGGCATGAGCCATGCGCAGCCAATCCAGGCGCTGTTCGGTATCGGCTAGCAACAGGCCGCCAGGCAGGTTGATCGCACACGGAACCTCGGATATTTCTTCAATTTCCTGATACAGTTCGACCGTGTATTTCTGCAGCGCGGCCACGTTGGGGTCACCATTAAGGGTGTGGATTCCGCCCGCAGCATGCCAGGTTGACCCGGCGGTGAGCTGTTTGCGTTCGACCAAAACCACATCTTTCCATCCAGCCTTGCTGAGATGGTAGAGTACGCTGCAGCCCACCACCCCGCCGCCAATCACCACTGCCTGAGCGTGAGTTCTCATGCAAACCCTCCGTTAGTATTTCAATCGCAGCCGGTGCGCACCGACGCACACAGCGCACGCGCCCACTTCCACTTCTGCGCGCTTTCACCAACGTTTCAGTGCGTTGGATGGGATTATAGCTTAAAGACCCGTCGGATCGAGTGGGCTCATACATAAAACATCCGAGGGGCGCGCGATTCGTCAGTACAGCCTGAACGCCCCATACTCATCCTCGAATATCAACATGCGCACCCGCCCGGCCGGCACCGCCTCCCCGAAGTCGGGAAGCAGGTCCGCATGAACAGCATGCTGCTGGGACGGAGGCAGGGTGGCTCCGACCACGTGGCGGAGGGTGATCACCAGCTCGCCACTGTGCGCGACCGTCGTCAGGCTCTGGCCCCCAATCCAGATAGACGCGGGCTCGACCAAGGGCTCCAAGAGCCTCGACCGTACCGGCCAGCCACGGCGCCGGCTCCTCACCCTGATGAGGGACATCCGAGGGTGAGGAGCCGGCGATCAAGCTGGAGAGCACGGTGCCTGATCGATCGCAACTGCGCGCGTCGAGCTGCTGCCGACGTCGACGCCGACCTGATCAATCATCGGCCGGTAGGGGCTCGACAAATACCCGGAAGGTCGGTTAGTTGGTCACCAACTCAAGCGCATCGGTCGCCAATCCGCGAACACCTGCGGCTCCTGAATTGGAGCCGCCGTCGCATTGAACGCCTTCTGGACCTGCGCCTTGCTCAGGTGAACCCCTCCGCCGGCTACGCAGGAGTTGTCGCCGAGAGCTACCTCTCCGATCTCGATCGCGTGCATCATGAGACTGGAGGGCTGCCGCTTCACGAGCGTCATTTCGTCATTGCGGTCTTACGGTCAGACCATAGCGGCCGGTTCCTGCCCCATTTCGGGTCCTGCGCCGATGAGCGACGTCTAGACCCGACGGGGTCCAATCGACGTCGGCTGGGTTGACATTGGCCCCCGGAGCCACGACCCGATCGATCGCATCGAGCACGTCTGGGCTCAGCTGGAGGTCGGCCGCGCTGAGCAGATCGGCCAGCTGAGCCTCGGTCCGCGGACCAAGCAATGCCGTAGTGACCCCCGGATGCTCGACATTCCAGGCCAGCGCCATGTGAGTCATCGAGATACCAGCCTCGGCCGCCACCTCGGCGAGTGCCGCGACAGCATCGAACTTAGCCGGATTCTGGCCGTCGAAGTGATCGGGATGAGTGAAAGCCCGCGTTCCCTCGGGACGGGGGTCGTCCCGGGTATACTTGCCGGTCAGCCAACCGCCAGACAGCGGGCTCCACGTGAGCACGCCCATCCCATACCGCCGCGCCGTCGGCAGCACGTCGCGCTCGATGCCCCGACAGAGGATCGAATAGGGGGCCTGCTCAGTGTGTGGCCCTGTAACCCCGCGTCGGTGCGCCGACCAATGAGCTTCGACCAGGTGCTCGGCAGGGAAGGTCGATGTCCCCCACGCCCGGATCTTACCCGCGCGCAGTAGATCGTTGAGGGCGTCGACCGTCTCATCAATGTCGGTCGCGGGATCCGGTCGATGTGCCTGGTAGACGTCGATCCACTCGGTGCCGAGCCGGCGCAAGCTGTCGTCGACGGCCTGTATGATCCAGCGTCTCGAGTTGCCGCGGCTATTGGGGTCGGTCGATTCCCCGACCGGGTTATGAAACTTAGTGCAGAGGACCACCTCGTTGCGCCGGCTCCTAATCGCCTCCCCGACGATCTTCTCGTTCTGGCCCGCCGCGTAGACATCAGCGGTATCGACAAGGTTGATCCCGGCATCGAGCGCCCGGTCCACGATCCGGCGACACGCCGCCAAATCGGTGTTGCCCCAGGCGCCCAGCATCATCGCTCCGAGCCCCAAGCGGGAGACCTTTATCCCGGTTCGACCGAGAGATCGGTACTCCATCACTCACTCCCTTCGAATCACACGACGGTCTGGGACGAGTGCCACCGCAGGACACGGTGCTCGACCGCGATGAGAACGAGCACAAAGGTGACGCCGATGAATGCCAGCACGAATACGCTGCCCCAGAGCTGGTCGACCAACAGGCGGGACTGGGCGACCCGCGCGGTGTTGCCGAGACCGTCCTTCGAATTGAAGAACTCACCGACGACCGCCCCGACGAGAGCGAGGCCGATGCAGATCCGGCCTGCCGAGAACAGATATGGCAAGGAGTGCGGAACCCGCAGCCGCCAATAAATCTCCCACTTGCTGGCGTTGACCGACTTGAGCAACTCGTGGGTCTCCGGATCGATGGCCCGCAAACCGGTCAGCGCATTTGCCACGAACGGAATCCAGGCGAACAACAACGCCGTCAGGATCTTGGGCCATGACGAGAACCCAAACCAGAGAAGGAAAATCGGCACCAGAATGGCCACGGGCATAGACTGCATCAGCACGATGATTGGCGTGGCCGCACGCTCGACGAGCTTGGAATGTGCCATGCCGGTCGCCACCAGAACCGCCAGCACGAACGCCATCCAGAACCCCCACCATGCCTCCTGGACGGTGACGGTGGCGTGGTGCCAGTAGAACGCGGGATTCTCCACAACGTGGATCAAAACCGACGAGGGCTTTGGAAGCGTCAGGGGCCGAATCCCCGAGATCCGGACGTAAAACTCCCAGAACAGGAAGAACGCGGCAAGACCCGCGAACGGAGCGACCATAAAGACGGCGTGGCGGAAGGTCTGCCGTCGAATCTCCGGCGGCACCTCCACCACCGGGATGCTGTCCGGGCTGGTCGCATCCGCCATCAATGGGACCATCCTTCCTTCAGGGCACTCCGCACTTCGCGGAGGATCTCGCGGTACTCCTCGGTGTCCTCGATCGACTCGTCGCGGGGCCGGGGCAGCGGCACATCGATCACCTTCGTGATCCGGCCGGGCCGCGCCGCCAGAACAACCGCTCGATCCGAGAGCACAACGGCCTCCGGGATCGAGTGGGTCACGAAGAGGACCGTGCTCCCCGACCGCTCCCACAGGCTCAACAGGAGGTACCGCATCTCGACCCTGGTCAGTTCGTCCAGAGCCGAGAAGGGCTCATCCGCCAACAGTAAAGGAGCCCTGAGGGCGAATACCCGGGCGATGCTCACCCGCTGCATCATCCCACCACTCAACTCGCTTGGAAGGGCGTCGACGAACGGGCCCAGGCCGATGCTCTCGAGCATATCGAGCTGATCGTCCGCCGACATCACCTCAGCCTCGGGCTGGTGGTTGATGTCACACAGCAGGGAGACGTTCGCCCGCACGGTCCGCCACGGGAGCAGTGCCGGGTGCTGGGGAATGAACCCGAAGTGCTTGCGGGCGCGCGCCTCCGACGGGCTGCCCCCCTCGACCATCAAGGTTCCCCAGTCAGGCTCAAGCAGGCCGCTGGTAAGCCGGAGCATCGTCGACTTTCCGCAACCCGAAGGTCCGATCAGGCTCACGAACTCGGACTTGCTGACGTCGAGGCTCACTTGAGATAGGGCGTGAACGAGCTGGCCCTTGGGCCGGAACCACTTCGAGACCCCTGCAAACGAGATCGCAGCAGTGTCGTTTGGCTGGGTCATCCGGACCCGAGGATCTGCGAACGTAGCTCGGCGTCGCTCAGGATGTCCGTTACGGCGTGGATGATCGCCTGAGTCTGCGAATCCACTTCCACGTTCACCTCGGCCCCGACCTCCACCGATCCCAGGATCGTGCGCTCCAAGGTCTCGGGGATGAGACTGACCGCGATCCGATCGGCCTCGCGATCGACTCGGGAGATCGTGAGGCTGGCGCCGTCGAGGGCCACAAAACCCTTCCAGAGCATGAATCGCATCAAGTCCGGGGGCACGTCGAACCACATCGTCCGGTTGTCGCCCTCCGTCTCGATCACATAGACCTTGACCGTGCCGGCGATGTGCCCGGACAAAATGTGGCCTCCTATCTCATCGCCAAACTTGAGGGACCGTTCGATATCGATCCCGTCGCCCACCTCCATGGAGGACAGGTTGCTCCGCTCCAACGTCTCACCAATCACGTCGAAACTCACCCGGGTGCCGCCAATCTCCGAGGCAGTAAGACACACGCCGTTGTTGGCGACACTGCCGCCCAGTTTAAGTCCCTCGGCCAGTGGGCCGAGTTCCACCGTAAGACGGCGGATGCCGTCACCCGATTCAACTCCCACCACCTCGCACAAACCCTGAACGATCCCAGTGAACATACGCTGATTCTCCCCCGGCACGACTCGGCCGGGCCGGGGGCTTGGCTGCCCCCGGCCCGTACCGGGCATGGTTTCTAGACCGACTGACGGTCAATCACCGATCGGCTAGCCACCAGGCCAGATGATCGTAGTGCCGTCATAGATGCTCTCCGCGATGCTGGTGTTGACCATCGACTCCCAATCGGGCATCGAATCCAACAAGCCGGCGCCAACCATCGTCTCGATCTCAGCTCCTAGCAGCGCCAGGTCAGGAATGCCCGGCCCGACACCTGCCGGGGTCAGCTCGGTGATCAAGGCCGACTCGGTATTCCACCGGTACAGCTCCTGTGCCTTTGCGAACCACAGCGGATTACCTGCAGCATCGATGAGTTCGAAGGCGTGTTCGACCGCCGCCTCGGGGTTCGCTTGAGCAAATTCGTTGCCCTTTGCAAGCGCACGGACGATGTCCTGCGCAAGGTCGGGTTGCTCGTCGATGAACGACTGCGACGTGAACGTCATTCCAAAGCTCGACGGAACGTCGAAATCCTTCGGATCAAGAAGCGTAAACGCGATTCCGTTGTTCCTGAGCGTATTCGGTTCGTTCGACTTGTACACCGGCAGAGCGTCTATCCCCAAAGCAAGGTGGGCCACAGGGTCAAAACCATCGAGCAGTATCTCCTCGAAGCACGAGCGCTCAATCCCGGACAGAGAAACTGCCATCGCGAGCGAGCGCGGCAAGTCTCCCTTGATACCGATCACGCTGCCGCAGAGGTCCGCGAAAGACTCGATGTCACTCCCCTCGGGGATGACGATCCCCTCAATCGCGGTCCGGCCCCAGTGCATGAGCGCTACAAGGTCGCCCTCACCGGCAACGTTGTTGGTGACGAGTTCGCCGAAGGATCCAGACTCTCCTAATTGCGCCTGCCCCTCGATCACCAGCGCGCCGTTCGACGGGGCGAAGCCAGGCTGGATGTCAACATCGATACACAAATCCCCGAAGTACCCCGCACCGTCGGCGGCGATCACATCGATAATCCCAGCCGCTGCAGCGAAGTCGAATCCGGTGACGAACGTCACCGTGCCGTACGCCGCATTCGCAGCACAGCGCTCTTGCGTGAACCACGACGGAGCGGCTACCTGCGAACCGCCTGTAGGCGTGTACACAACCGGCGGAGGCCAGTTATCCTCTGAAGCAACGTTGTCCGCACTCAACTGGAAGACCGCCAGGGCCTCACCAGTCGCACAGTCACCATACTCATCACAACTCAGAATGCCCGTGAGACCACCATAACGATACGTCGAACCCACAGCATCCCGTAAAGCCTGCCGCCCTACATGCAATGTGCCGTCATCATCAACTATCGCCGCCTTCGCAATAGATGCCAGTAAGATGTTGGCTCCATCATATGCATGCGCCGCAAAACCAGCCGGCGGCGGGCCACCCGTGTTCGCCTCGTATTTCGCAAGGAAACTCGCATACGCGCTTATATCATCAGAGATGTACGGACCAGAGAGATACATGCCTACCGCAGCCGGACCGGTGTTAGGACCAAAGGACTTCACCAAAAGACCGTCAGCTCCCATTAGAGTGACGCTCTCTAGCCCAGGTACCTCCTGCGACTGCGCTCCAACAAAGTTGCCCTCCGGCTCGAAGATCGGGAAGTACAGTACCTCAGGCTCGCCGGCAGCAATCGTGGTCAACACCGGACGCATGTCCGTGTCTCCCTTGTTTACCGCCTCGAACGATGTCACTGTCCCGCCGATCTCAGCGAATACCTCCGCAAACACGCTAGCTAACCCCTCAGTATAAGGATCACCATCGTGTAGCGCGGCCGCCGTGCGGGCGCCTAACTCGTTGTAGGCAAACTCAGCAGCTACTGCGCCCTGAAACTTGTCGTTGTGCGCAGTGCGGTAGTAACCGGGATTCCAGGTCTCGTTTGGATCCGTCAATGCCGGCGAAGTGTTCGTGGGCGAGATCATTACCATGCCCGCCTCGCTGATCACTACACTCGCCGCTGTACCGGCGCTCGAGCAGTTCGTGCCCAACACACCCAGGATCGTCGGGTCAGCAGCTACCTTCACCGCAGCCGTCTGTCCACCCTCAGCACTGCACAGTGAGTCCTCACCCGTCAGCAGGATGTCATGACCGTGTAGCTGGCCATACTCCTCGATGGCGATCTCAATGCCACCCAATGAGTCTGCCCCGAGAAACTCCACCGCACCCGAGGTCGCCAGCATGTAGGCAATGTGCACCGGCTCGCCCGGAGCAATATCTACAAAACCGAGTGCGTCCTCGGCCGCTTTCTCGACCTCTACTACTTTCTCTACTTCAACTACTTTCTCTACTTCAACTACTTTCTCTACTTCGACCTCTTTTACGACTTCTTTCTCAACCACCACTTCCTTCTCAACTTCTACTATCTGTGGCTGACAGGCCGATAGCACCAGGCCCAGTACCATCATTACACTCAATACCTGTAACATGCGTGTCTTCATCGTAGATTGTTCCTCCTTAAGTGACACGTTCTGCAAACTGATTTCCGATACACTGATGTACTGCTGATTGAACCGTGTGGGTCAGCATCACCTCCTCTCACAGTGCCTTGCTGAGCAAATATCTTCGTCCGGCCTACAGCACAGATCATATGTGGGTACTACATTACGATAGGCGACAGCATAGCAGCAATTTAATGGTGAGTCAAACTGCACCAGTGTGGCCCAGCGGTCTGAATTCCCGGATACGCTAGTTGCAGGCGGCAGGAAGCACCACAAACCTTTGCTGCCGATGCCCAGGTTGTATTCTACGGGCCAATGCGGTAAAGTAATTGTGGCGAACATCATCCCAACCATTTGAGGCACGCAAGAGAATCGCCGGCGTTGCCGCACGCTTCACAAACTAAATGGATAAGCCGTTGCAATCGTCATGGTACGCCTCACACTATCAGCCCAGGGACAGGTAAAGCGCATCGATGCACTCGCGTGTTCAGGCAACCCAGCAGCGCACAGAATATGATTGGGAACATCCCCATAATTCATTGAATCTGGGGAGGAAGATACCATGGCTTCCAGCCGCAAAGTGATCATCACCTGCGCCATCACCGGCGCATCACATACGCCGACGATGTCCCCCCACCTGCCGTACACTCCGGAGGACATGATCCGGCAATCGGTCGATGCGCACCGCGCCGGGGCGGCCGTCATACACCTGCATGCCCGCAACGCGCATGATGGCAGCCCGTCGGCAGACCCGGAGGTCTTCCGCGAATACATGCAAGGCATCCGGGCAGAAACCGATGTCATCATCGGCCTGACCACCGGGGGCGCCACCGGACAGAGTATCGAAGAACGGCTGCAGCCGGTGCGGCAATTGCAGCCTGAGCTGTGCACGCTCAACCTGGGCACGATTAATTACGGCGGCTTCCCGATGATTCCAAAATACGCGGGGAAATGGAAATTCGATTGGGAGCAGCCATATCTGGAGAGTACGCGCGAGCAGCCCTTCGAGAGCAACTTTGTCGACATTGAGTACATGCTCAAGCACCTGCCCGAAGAAACCGGCGTGCGCTTTGAGTTCGAAGCTTATGACGTCGGGCACATCTACACGCTGGCATTCTACCTAGACTCCGGACTGGTTAAGCCTCCTGTGTTCCTGCAATTCGTGCTGGGCACGTTGGGTGGCATCGGCGCGGAGGTGGAAAACATTGTGCACCTGAAGCGTAGCGCAGATCGGCTGCTGGGAGATGACGTCCAGTGGTCGGTGTTGGGCAGTGGCCGTCACCAGATGAACGTGGTCACGGTGGGCGCCGTCATGGGCAGCCATGTGCGCGTCGGGCTGGAGGACAGTCTGTATGTGGCAAAGGGGCAACTAGCGGAATCGAACGCTGATCAAGTGCACAAGATTCACCGCATCCTGGAGGAATTGTCGTTGCAGGTGGCAACCTCCGCCGAGGCGCGCGAGATGCTCGGATTGAAAGGCGCTGCGCAGGTGGCGGCATAGGCCGCCACTTGCACAAGCCCGAAATGAAACTCCCCGACCCGCGCGAAATCCGTCGCGTCGCCGTGGTCGGCGTGGGCGTGATCGGGTGCGGCTGGACGGCACACTTCCTGCGGATGGGGCTGGATGTAATCGCCTGCGATCCCGCGCCGGAAGCCGAGCAGCGCTTGCGCCGGGCGGTGGATGACACCTGGCCCACTCTCGAGCGGCTCGGTCTAGCTCCCGGCGCCACCCCCGGGAGGCTGTGTTTCGCGCCCGACATCGCCTCCGCTGTGGAGCAGGCCCAGTTCGTGCAGGAAAATGTGCCCGAGTCACAGGAGCTGAAAACGAACGCATTGCGCCACATTGCGGCGGCGGCTCCGGCGAGCACCGTGATTGCCTCCAGCACATCGGGCATTCCCATGACTGAAATGCAGCCCGGCTGCGCACACCCCGAGCGATGCATCGTCGGGCACCCGTTTATCCCCCCTTATCTCGTGCCGCTGGTGGAGGTCGTGCCCGGGAAGCAGACCGCCGCGGAGGTGACTGCCTGGACGGTCGATTTCTACGCCGCAATGGGAAAGCAGCCGCTGCGGCTGGATAGAGAGCTACCCGGTTTCCTCGCCGACCGGCTGCTGGAAGCGGTCTGGTGCGAAGCGCTGCACCTGATAGCGCGCGGCGAGGCCACTGTGGAAGAGATTGACGCCGCCATGGTGCACGGACCGGGTTTGCGCTGGGCTGTGCTCGGCCCCTGCCTTACATACCATCTCGGCGGCGGCGACGGCGGCATGGAGCACTTCCTCGACCAGTTCGGGTCCGCCTTAGAGCTGCCCTGGTCGTTCATGGACGCGCCCGCGCTCACCCCGGCACTGCGGGAGCAGCTGGTGGAGGGCTGCCGACGAGTGGCATCCGGCCGTTCGATGCGTGAACTTGAACAGGAGCGGGATGACTGCCTGATCCAAATTCTGGCAGCCCTGGAGGATTGCCGTTCCAAAAAGAGATGACCGGTTTAGAGAAAGCGCCGCTGCAATTATATTCGTGTACGGTGCGTCCGGATTGGATTGACTATCTGGGGCACATGAATGAAGGCTATTATGTCGTCGCATTCAGCCGTGCCACTGACGCGCTGCTCGACGAAGTGGGCCTCGGTAAAGCCTACCGGGAGAAGAAAAACTGCGGAATGTACACGGTCGAATCGCATGTCGCGTACCTCCGCGAGGCCCATGAGGCAGCTGAAATAAATTTCAGTACAGTGCTGTTGGGGGTAGACGCTAAACGCATCCACATCTTCCACCATATGTATGCTGGGGGCAATGAATCCCCTGCCGCCACGCTGGAATGCGTGCTGCTGCACGTCGATCAGACCGAGCAGCGCGTCACACAGATGCCAAGAGAGGCACTGATGCAGCTGGAGCGAATCCGTGCTGCCCACGCGGCGCTTTCAATCCCATCACAACTGAATAGAATAAAGGCCAAAAGGCAATCATGACCGGCCGATTCGACTTTGGCGGCGAAGTCGTCTGGCGGCCAACACCCGAATATGTGGAGCGCAGCCACCTGATGCGCTTCATGAATGCGCACGGCATTGAGTCCTTCGCCGATCTGATGGAACGCTCGACCGGAGACGTGGCCTGGTTCACGCAGGCCGTGCTGAGGCACCTTGATATTGAGTTTCAGCAGCCCTATTCGCAGGTGGTGGATCTCTCCGGCGGCATTCAACGGCCGGACTGGTGCGTGGGCGGAAGGCTGAACATCGCCCACAATTGCGTGGACAAATGGGCGGCGAACGCGCGCACCAGTGACCGCACCGCGTTAATCTGGGAGGGCGAGCAGGAGGACACACGGACGCTCACCTATGGCGAGCTTGGCCGCGAGGTCAACCGCTGCGCCAACGCGCTGCGCCAACTCGGTTTCGGCCGGGGGGATGCGCTGGGCATCTATATGCCCATGACCCCCGAAATCGCAGTCGCACTGCTCGCCATCGCGAAAATCGGCGGCGTGGTGCTTCCGCTGTTTTCGGGCTACGGCGCGGGCGCGGTCTCTTCGCGGCTTGCGGATGCGGACGCGAAAGGCCTCTTCACGGCTGACGGTTTCTTCCGCCGTGGGGCGACTGTGCCGCTGAAACCAACCGCCGACCGGGCGCTGCGAGACGTGCCCACGATTGAACATGTAATCGTGCTGCAGCGCGCCGGAAACCAGGTGGACATGCAAGCCGGGCGCGACCACTGGTGGCACGAACTGGTGCCCGCGCAGCCCGACCAGGCAGAACTCGAGCCCACCGCCGCCGAGGATGTGCTCATGGTCATCCACACCTCCGGCACTACCGGCCGGCCGAAAGGCGCGGTACACACTCACTGTGGATTCCCGGTCAAGGCTGCTCAAGACATTGCTTTCGGCCTCGATGTCCACCCGGGCGAGGTGCTCTACTGGATGACCGACATGGGCTGGATGATGGGCCCGTGGATGGTGTTCGGCGCGACGCTGCTGGGGGCCACTTTCTGCATGTACGACGGCGCGCCCGATTACCCCGGGCCAGATCGCCTCTGGGCGCTGGTCGAACGCCACCGCATAAGCGCGCTCGGTCTCTCTCCCACACTGGTGCGTGCCCTGATTGCCCACGGAGAAGCGCCAGTAAGAGCACATGATTTAGCGTGCATCCGCGTATTTGGCTCCACCGGTGAGCCGTGGAACCCGGCGCCCTGGCGGTGGCTGTTCGAGGTTGTGGGCAAGGGGGCGCGGCCGATAATTAATTACTCGGGCGGCACTGAAATATCCGGCGGCATTGTGATGGGGAACCCGCTGCTGCCGCTAAAGCCGACAGCCTTTTCTGCGCCCTGCCCTGGCATCGCCGCGGATGTCGTCGATGAGCGCGGCCACTCAGTGCGCAATCAGGTCGGTGAGCTGGTGATTCGCGCGCCGTGGATTGGCATGACGCGCGGTTTCTGGCACGATGAGCAGCGCTATCTGGAGACCTACTGGTCCCGCTGGGAAAACGTTTGGGTGCACGGCGATTGGGCCGCCGTGGACGAGGACGGGCTGTGGTACATCCTCGGCCGCTCGGACGACACCATCAAAGTCGCGGGCAAGCGCCTCGGCCCCGCGGAAGTGGAATCTGTGCTCGTCGGTCACCCGGCCGTCAACGAGGCCGCCGCCATCGGCGTCCCGCACAAAATAAAGGGCAGCGCCGTGGTGTGTTTCTGCGTCCTGGCGCCCGGGCACCACCGGGGCGACGAGCTCCGCGCCGATTTGCTGGCGCGGGTGGTGGCCGAAATGGGCAAGCCGCTGCGCCCGCGTGAAATCAGGTTCGTCTCCGACCTTCCGAAGACGCGCAACGCCAAGGTGATGCGGCGCATAATCCGGGCCGCCTTTCTGGGCGAAGACCCAGGCGACATGACCAGCCTGGTAAATCCGGAGGCTGTGGAGGAAATCAGGTGCGCAGTCTGACGCGCGAGAAGGCGCTTTCGAACGCGCCGGGATTGCCGTCCCCATGAGCAGCGGGAGCAGGCCGGGTTTCATGCACACGCAGCAGCTTGTAGAGCGTGTTGCGCTGTGCCGGCACGCGCCCAACATCCCGAATCAGGCGGCGGAATTCCCGCGGGCGCATGTGCTGCCCGTGATTGGCGCCAGCGGAACGCGATATCGTCTCCTCCATCAGCGTGCCGCCGAAATCATTCGCGCCCACCTGCAGGCAGCGTTGCGCCAGCTGCACTCCCAATTTCACCCACGAGACCTGGATGTTCGGGATGAAGCCGTGCAGCATAATGCGCGCCACAGCGTGCATGCGTAGGTTCTCCCCCACGCTCGGGCCGGGCCGCGCGAGACCATCCAGAAAAATGGGGGCGTTGTAATGCACGAAGCCCGGCGGCACGAACTCGGTGAACCCGCCGGTATCGCGGAGAACATCGCGCGCCAGCGCGATGTTCTCCGCCCAGTGGCGCGGTCCATCCACATGCCCGTACATGATGGTGGCCGTGGTGCGAATACTCAGGCGATGCGCTTATGAACGCGCACCCCCTCTTTCCGGCCCACGCGGACTGGACGCGATCGGCGCAATCGCGGTAAGATTGCGGCAGGCACACTCGGAGATATGAACAGCGAACACCCCGTCCGTGCAGCCACAGTGGCGTTGCTTGCCACCGCGAACACATATCGCGGCCGGCCCTTCGGCGCCGCCGCCCAAAAACTCGGCCTGCAGGTGCGCTGGGGCGTGGACCTGCCCGCGCCGCTGGCGGCGGAATGGAACGTCGCGCTTGCGCTTGACTTCCGCGACAGCGAGCAGGCCGTGCGCGCGCTGACCGCGCTAGCACAACGTGAGCCGCTCGCGGCGGTGATAGCTCTGGATGACGCCGCCACAGTCATCGCCGCCGAGGCGGCCGCCCGCCTCGGCTTGGCGCACAACAGCCCTTCCGCGGCACTGGCCGCGCGCGACAAATTGATTATGCGCGAGCGGCTGCGCGCCGGCGGGGCGCGCAGCCCCGCCTTCTCCGCCTTTCCGATGGACGCGGACGCAAGCAAAATCGCCGCGCGCTGCGGCTACCCGTGCGTGCTCAAGCCGTTGCTGCTCAACGGCAGCCGCGGCGTCATCCGCGCGGACAACGCGGCGGAATTCGAGAGCGCGTGGCGGAGGGTGTGCGCCATTCTGCGTAAATCGGTGGGCACGCACATTCTGGTGGAGGATTACATTCCCGGCCGCGAGGTTGCTGTGGAAGCATTGCTGGGCGAAAATGGGCTGCGCCCTCTGGCGATCTTCGACAAGCCCGACCCGCTCGAAGGGCCGTTCTTCGAGGAGACCATTTACGTCACCCCCTCGCGGCTGAGCGCGGACGAGCAGGAAGCCGTGCTGGCCGCCACGCGAGAATCCGCGCGCGCGCTGGGGTTGCGCACCGGGCCGCTGCACGCAGAATTACGCCTGAACGCAGAGGGCGTCTGGCCCATCGAGTCCGCCGGGCGCTCAATAGGCGGGCTGTGCTCGCGCACGCTGCGCTTCCGCTCTGGAGTCTCGCTGGAGGAGCTTGTGCTCCGGCAGGCAACCGGGCTGCCCATCGGCAGCCTGGCGGCTGAACGCGGCAGCCGCGGCGTGATGATGATTCCCATTCCCGTGCGCGGGCTTTTGCGCGGCGTCACCGGAGTGCAAGCGACCGAGGCGCTGCCGGGCATCGAGCGCGTTGAAATCACCGCGAAGTTGAATTACGCGCTGCAGCCGCTGCCGGAGGGGGACGGATATCTGGGCTTTATCTTCGCGCGCGGAGAAGAACCCGCGCAAGTGGAGGCCGCGCTGCGGCGCGCGCACTCTCTATTGCATTTTGAAATCGAAACCGAGATTCCGCTTGAGCCGCTTAAGTGATGGTTTTTCACTTGCGCGCCGGCGCGCCTTTGCCCATCGGCGCGCCCTTGCCGCCCATGCTGGGGATGCCTGCGCCGGTGCCCTGCCCTTGCGGAACCCAGTCCTCGGGCACACGCGCGTCTTCGCCGAAGAAGAACTTCTCTATCTCCTCGGCGAGCATTTTCGTCGCGCTGGGGTCAGCCAGGTTCAGGCCATAGTGGTTGATGAGCAAGGTCGAATGTTCACGCCACAGCTCCCAGCCCTGCGCGGAGACGTTTTCGAGAATGCGCTCACCCAGTTCGCCCGGAAAGGGCTGCCGCGAGAGGCCGGGTAGTTCCCGCGCCAGTTTGACGCAATGAACAGTGTCAGGCATCAGGTGGCCTCCCCGCGCATCCTGTATTTTGGTACGCAAGGCTCGTTTTCGCTGCCCCCGCTGCTGGCGCTGCTGCGCGCTGAGCAGCGCGTTGTCGGCGTAGTGATCCCGGATATCGCACGGCAATCAGCGCCGTCTGCGGACATAATCAATCTGCTTCCCACTACCAGTAATGATACCATCATCGCCCGCGCACACACACACGCAATCCCGGTGTGGTCCCTTTCCAATCTACCGACCACGCTTGAATTCGAGCTGCTGATAGTGGCGTGTTTCCCCCGGTGTCTGCCACAGTCGTTGCTCAACCGCGCCACAATCGCCGCACTGAACATGCACCCATCCCGGCTTCCCGCCTATCGCGGTCCAGCGCCGCTCTTCTGGCAGCTGCGCAACGGCCTGCGCGAGATTGGCGTCACGCTTCACCACATGACTTCATGTATTGATGCAGGCGACATTGTCACCCAGACCGGAGTCGCGCTGCCGGTGGGCATCTCCGGCTCGGCCGCAGACGAGCTGCTGGCCGGCGCCGGCGCCGAGATGCTGCTGACAGCAATCCGCAGCGGGGGCTTTACCGGGCGGCCACAGCGCGGGGAGGAAAGTTACCAATCGTGGCCGCGCGCTGAGGACTGGTGCGTGTCCACCTCGTGGCCAGTGCTGCGCGCCTTCAACTTCATGCGCGGTGCGGCGCAGTGGGGCCAGCCCTTTGAACTGATGGCCAGTCCCGAAGCGCTGCCGGCGCGCGCTGCTACCGATTTCACTCATGGCGCGAGCAGCCCGGGCGCGGTGCGCGCTTCCGCCGCTGGCGGCCACGAGGTCGGCTTCGCCGACGGATGGCTGCAGGTCTGCTAAACTTGGATGCGTTCTGCAAGCATCGCATCAACACCAATGCAGCTTTTCCTGATTCGCCACGGCCAGTCGGCCAACAACGCAATCTGGGAAGAGACCCTCTTCCACGAGGATCGCGTGCCCGACCCACCGCTCACCGAAACCGGCCACAGGCAGGCCGAAATGCTGGCGCATTTCCTCGCCACTCACGGGGAGCACGCGACCGTAGTCGGCGCAGACCCGCAGAACATCGGCGGTTTCGCCATCACCCACCTTTATTGCAGCCTGATGGAGCGTGCTATCGAGACCGGGGAAATTCTCAGCCACCGGCTCGGGTTGCCCCTTGTGGCCTGGTCGGAAATCCACGAGGGCGGCGGGTTATTTAAACAGGATGCCGGGAGCGGTGAGCGCTCCGGGGTGGAGGGGCCCGGCCGCGAGCATTTCGAAAGCAATCACTCGGAACTGGTGTTGCCAGAATCACTCGGCGTCAACGGCTGGTGGAATCGCCCGCATGAAGAATTGCCCGAGCTGCTAACGCGCGCGCGCCGCGTGCGGGAGGATTTGCTGCAGCGCCACGGCGAGGGCGCGCATCGCGTCGCGCTGATTACGCACGGCGGCTTCTATCACTTCTTCCTCTGCGAACTGCTCCGCGTTGCCGCGCCCGAAGAACGTGCCCACTGGTTTCACCTGAACAACACCGCAATCAGCCACATCAGCTTCGATGAGCGCGGCATCAGGGTGAATTACCTCAACCGCGTGGACTTTCTCCCCGCCGAACTAATCACCTGAGCGACTTCGCGCGCAGCAGGCGCATCCCGTTCAAGGTGACCAAAAGCGAAGCGCCCATGTCGGCGAAGACCGCCATCCACAGGCTGGCGACGCCCGCGACCGCCGCGACCAGAAACGCGCCCTTGAGCAGCAGCGCGAACCAGATGTTGAAACGCATGATGCGCAACGAGCGCCGCCCCAGCCGCATCGCCACCGGCAGCGCAGAAAGATCATCGCCCATCAGGGCCACGTCGGCCGTTTCCAGCGCCTGCGCGGTGCCCGCCCCGCCCATAGCGATGCCGACGTCAGCCGCCGCGAGCGCCGGGGTGTCATTCACCCCATCGCCCACCATGGCCACAGCACCATTCTCGGCGGCCAGCGCGCGCACCGCGGCCATCTTGTCTTCCGGCAGCATGCCCGCGCGCACCTCTTGCACCCCCACGCTTTGTGCCACCGCGGCGGCCACAGCGGAGTTGTC
>MPMA02013926.1_pt1 | contig 20115 bp, 18 predicted proteins | sample 1617361 | NCBI WGS metagenome assembly MPMA02 (sample SAMN05944807, study PRJNA350692) | marine metagenome | biome: marine; feature: ODZ; material: water; isolation source: 180 m water sample filtered on 0.2 um supor filter | place: Pacific Ocean | collected 2012-04-08 | depth 180m m | reverse complement strand
TGATTGTCAGAGTCGCGTGGACGTCGACATCGGCGAAGTGGACGTCGAGCCTGCCGACGATGGCCGATTCGTCTCGAACCGTATAGCACTCCGAGAAGGGGGTGCGCACTTCTCTCTGGAAATTGTATTTGGGCATGATGCCTCCTCAGGAGGGGATTGCCAAGCGCCTGAAAATCGGGGCGGGTTTCCAGGCGATTTCTGTTCGGCAGATGGATTTTCAATCCGGTCGGTGATCGGCGTCCGGATTCTGCTTCCGATTGATCGGACGATTCGATGTCTAAGGCCGCACCTGTCCTCTCCCGACAATCGTCCACTTGTACGAGGTCAGCTCGCGGAGACCCATCGGGCCGCGAGCGTGGAACTTGTCGGTGCTGATCGCGAGCTCGGTTCCCAGGCCTAGTTGCGCCCCGTCGTTGAACCTGGTCGAGGCGTTGACGAACACGGCCGCCGAATCCACCTCGTCCAGAAAGCGCATCGCGGCGGTGTAGTCTTCGGTGACGATGGCGTCGGAGTGTCCGGAGCCATACGTCTCGATGTGGACCAACGCATCGTCGAGCGAATCGACGACTCGGACGCCCGCTGTCAGCGATAGGTGCTCCGTGGACCAGTCGTCCTCGGTTGCGGGCGCGATTCGCAAACCCTCCATGGGACCCAGCACGCTGAGCGCGCGCGCATCGCACCGCATCTCGACCCCTGCTTCAGCCAATCGAATGGCGGCCTTGGGCAGGTAACTCGGCGCGATTCGGGAGTGAACGAGTATCGTGTCCAAAGCGTTGCACACCGACGGACGCTGGACCTTGGCGTTGAAAACGATTTCGACCGCCATGTCCGGATCGGCCGCGGAGTCGACATACGTGTGGCAGACCCCAACACCGCCCGTGATCGCGGGCACCGTCGCTTCCTCGGCGACTCGGCTGATCAGTGCCTGACCGCCGCGAGGAACGATGAGGTCGATCTTGCCCTTCGCCGTGATCATTTGCCCGACCAGAGCGCGGTCGGTGGATTCGATGAATAGGACGGCGTCGGAAGGCAGCCCAGCTTCGGCAACCGCGTCTTGAACCAGCCGAGCGAGCGCTGTGTTGGAGTTGACCGCCTCTTTACCGCCGCGCAGGATGATGGCGTTGCCCGATTTCAGGCAGAGCACGGAAATGTCCACGGTGACGTTCGGGCGGCTTTCGTAAATCGCGCCCACCACGCCCAACGGCACCCGGCGTCGACCCACTTGCAAGCCGTTTGGAAGGGTTCGCTGGTCGGAGACCTCGCCGACCGGGTCGGGCAGGGTCATGACATTGCGGACATCGGCGGCGATCCCGTCGAGTCGCTCCGGAGTCAGGAGCAGCCGGTCCAACAGCGCCTCGCTCAGGCCGTTTTCGCGCCCGGCGTCGCAGTCAGCGGCGTTCGCTTCCAAGATCGCGGCTTCACGCGATTTGAGGCCGTCCGCGATGTTCGAGAGCGCCTGGTCCTTGATCTCGCCGTTCGCTTTGGCAAGCTCTCTGGCGCCTCGTCTGGCGGCCTGAGCCTTGCCGGTCAGTTCATCCACGATAGTCTGCATCGTCGCGCTCCTGGGCCGGCAGAAGGCGCCGGCTTGGTTGTCAGCTAAGGACGACCATGTTGTTGCGGTGCACCACCTCGTCGCCGAAGTGGTGGCCCAAGATCTCCGCGATCTGATCGGATTGCATCCGGCTGATACTGGAAATGTCGTCGCGGGAGTAGTTGCTTATTCCGCAGGCGATTTGCTCGTTATCCGGCTTCACGATTGTGACGATGTCGCCGCGATCGAAGCTGCCGCGCGCCTCCACGATGCCAGGCGGAAGCAGGCTTCGGTTGTGCGAGACTAGCGCGCGAACCGCGCCTTCGTCGACGACGATCACGCCGGTGTCGGACGCCTGGCTGAGCATCCATCGTTTCCGGCTTTCGAGCCTGGTGTTCGTTGCCGGAAAAAAGGTGCCCAGCGACTCGCCTTCGGTGAGTCTGACGATCGCGTTGGCGATTCGCCCGTTGGCGATCACGGTGTCCACGCCCGAGGCTGTCGCGAGCCGAGCGGCGTCGAGCTTCGTCGCCATGCCGCCGCGGCCCTGATCTTGCCACGACGGTCCGCCCATCGACTCGATGTCGTCGCTGAGCCGCTCCACGCTGGGGATGAGCTTGGCGTCCGGATCGAGGTGGGGGTCGGCGGTGTACAGGCCGCCCACCTCGCCCAACATCACCAAAAGGTCGGCGTCTACGATGTTGGCCACCATAGCCGACAACGTGTCGTTGTCGCCGAAAACCTCGCCGCTGAGTTCGTCCACGGAGACGACGTCGTTCTCGTTGATGATCGGCACAGCTTCGTGTTCGAGCAGGCCGAGCAGCGTGTTGCGGATGTTCAGGTAGCCCAGTCTGTCGCTCAGGTCCCTGCGCGACAGCAGTGCCTGCGCGACTGCGATGTCGTGCCAGTCGAACAGTTGCTCGTAGGCGTTCATGAGTCTCGTTTGCCCCACCGCTGCCAACACCTGTCGCATCGGCAAACCGTGGTTCGTGGATTTCTTTCGCAGCACGTGGCTTCCCGCGGACACCGCGCCCGAGGAGACGAGCATGATCTCGCAGCCACGGGCTTGGAGTCTCGCAATCTGGCCGACCAGCGTGGCCAGCATCTCGAGATCGAGGCGGTCGGTTCCGCCCGTGAGCAACGACGTGCCTGCTTTGACGACGATGCGGCGGTACTGCCGATGCGTGTCAGACCCGCTGCCAACGGCGGAATGTGTGGAGGCGCGGTCTTGAAGCGTCATGACGTGGGCTCAAATGCTGGATGTCGCCCATCTGGCGGCGCTCACATTATAGCACCGGCCAAGAGGCGGACGCCTGTCGCCCGAAGCAGCTCCCAAGTCGGTGCATTCGGCTCTCGTGTTCTCCGGAGTCGAAAACGGGTCGATCCTACCGAACTTGACCAGTCGGCTTTTTCGCCGTTTCGATGCATCGCCGACACGGCGTCCTCCCACATGGCGCCAGTTGTTTGACGTACACAATTCCACGCGCCCACTCTGGCGAACCGCCGGTTGACGCCGTCAAATGACGTCGATACCGTGTGTGCATTCCAGAAACGCCTATCGTCGATACAGGCGCATTCCCGACCTTACCCGATCAGCCGTCTGCGCCGCAGAAGCGTCGATGGAACAATTGGCTGAGTTCGGTATAGGCTCAAAGTATCGAGGATTCGAACAATCGTTGAATATGGCAAGGAGCGGCAGGCCATGGCTTCAAGCGATCGATCACTGAACAATCAGGCGAGGTTCAACCAAGTGGCATGGAGCTACTATTCCCCGGCGCTTTCATTCTTTGAAGTTTTTGGTGAGCGATTGATCGAGTCGCTAGGCGTTTCGATCGGCGAAAGCGTCATCGATCTCGGCTGCGGGACGGGCGCACTGACGTTGGCGGCGGCCACTCGCATCGGCGGGACCGGACGCGCCGTCGGCATCGACATCTCGGCCGGCATGCTGGAAGTGGCCGCGCGCAGGTCGCGTGAAGCGGGCCACGATTGGACCACCTATCACGAGAGTGACATCGTAGACCTTGAGTTCGACTACGGCGTCTGCGGATTCGTCACCCAGATGTTCGACAAGCTGACAACCGCACTGAGGGCACTCGTCAAACACGTCCGGCCAAACGGCAAAATCGGGATCTCGATCTGGGGAAGAGGCTCTTGGGAACCGCACCGGACCGTTTTCGCGGAGGTGCTGTCACACATCCGACCAGACCTGATTCCGAAGCCCGGCAACATAAACAGGCTTGAAAACCGGGGGTGCTGGAATCGATCGTGGTTGAGTCCGGCATTCGCAACGTCGAAATCGAAACCGTCGACCTCCCGCATCGGTTGCCGAACTTCGACGAATACTGGAGCCTGATCTCCACTCTTGGCTCCCGCGCGGCACTGGCGAGGATGGAAGACGACGAGGTCGCGGAGATGCGGCGCAGGTTGGCGCCGGCCATCGCAAAAGTGAGCAACGCCGACGGCAGCCTGACAATGGCAATGATCACGCTCTTCGCGCGAGGCGAGGCGTAGCCGACCGGCTCCTGCGCCGTCGCCTAATAGTACGTGTGCCGCGTCTCCGCTGGCGAGTCCTCGCTGTTGTCGTTCTCGGCGTCGGAATCGCCGTCGTCGTCCCAGTCGTCGGGGTCTTTGTTGGCGGCTCTGGCTTTCTTCGCCATGTCGGCGAGGCGTTCTTCGACCATGTAGTGGATCGTGCCTTCGGGGAACGTGCCGTCGGCGCCTGGATCGAGCCGGTACACCGAGTCGTGGTCGAGCTCTTTGTTCGAGCGGTCAAGGCTCCACGGTCCGGCCGCGCCCTCGTAAAAAGGATCGGTGAACCAGACGCGACCCTCGGGATCGATCGCCAGGTCGTTCGGGATGTTCAGCTTTTGACCATCGAAGCCGTCGGCCAGCACTGTCGTTGAACCGTCGGACTCGTACCGCACGACCCTGCGTGCGCCGCCCTCGCAAGCGAACAGCGTGCCCGACGCGTCGAGCATCAGTCCGTTGGCGTTGTTCGTGTCGGACCAGACGACGGCGGATCCGCCAGTCTCCGGATCGAAACGGAGGATCTGATTGCCCTCGATGTACGTGAACAGCAGTCCTGAGCCGTCCCAGGCCGGACCCTCGGTGACGTTTCCGTAAGGACCGTCGGTGATCGTGAAATCCCAGGGCATGGTTTCCTCCTGGCTGAGCGGTTACGGTTTTCGCGGGCGTACGATCGAACGGTCGCGCAGGCGACTACAGAGGTCGCTTTGAACCGTACACTGTTTTCACGATGACCGGTCGAACTGCGCGCCTAGGAGTCTGACTCCTAGATGACCTCGTCCGACTCGCCGATCTCGGCAGCGGCGTCGCCTTCGAGCTCGGCGCCGACCGCCTTGATCCGGCCGAAATCCTCGCGCACGCCGTTGTGCATCTGGCGCGAGTCGGAGCTGTACAGCACCCACCGAACGCCTTCGCGGAGCCACCTCGTGCTGAGCTCGACGGTCTGGTGGTGGAACAGGTTCGGCACATTGTGCGCCTTGCAGATGCGGATCACTTCTCTGAGCGCGGCCTCGTAGTCGGGGTGATCGTACTGATCCGGCACTCCCAACGAGATCGACAGGTCGTTCGGCCCGACGAACACCGCGTCGATGCCGTCGACGCTCAGGATGTTGTCCAGGTTCTCGATCGCTGGAACGCTCTCGATGCCGATGATGCAGATGTTGTTCCGGTTGCGGTTCTCGAGATACGTCCGGGTCTCCTCGGACGGGAGCTCGCCGGTCTCGATCGCCTTCCGCGCGAGGGCGCCTTTTAGCGGCTTCCACTTGGCGGCGGCAACGACCTCTTTGACCTCGTCGACCGTCTCGCAGTAAGGCGCGAGGACGCCCTGGGCGCCGGCGTCGAGGGCCATCGTCACGTAGTGCGAATCGGGGATCGGTACGCGGACGATCGGGACCACGCCGCTGTACGTGAATGCGGAGATGAAGTCGGCGACGTCGTGCCTGCCTCGGGGCGAGTGCTCGGTGTCGATGACCACGTAGTCCAGGCCGAACCCGGACATCGCCGCGCCCCATCGCGGGTTGCGGCTCATGCTCAGCATCATGCCGTAAATGATCCCGCCGGCCTGCATCTTCTGTTTCAGCTCATATCCGTTCATGATTCCTCCTCGGAGGTGTTGGTGTTGAATGGCAAGATCTGGTTGCCAGTGTCACACGAGAATCCGTGCCCCGCGATTTTATCAGCTTGAGGGCGGATTGGTAAGAAGAGTGAATGGGCAGGCGCCAACCGAAAAGGGACCGAAGGGACGACCGAGGGCAGAAGCGACCGAGGGAAACGGATTATGTGACACAGGATTTGGGTGCTTTGTTGCCCACCGGCCGGTCAACGCACCAATCGACCCGTAATCGATCAAAGTCATCCCGCCGGCAGCAAATGCCCTTTGCGTCCTTGAAATCCCTTTGGTCCCTTCGGCACGCTTGATTGCAGGTCTGATCTACCAGCGCAGCGAAGCTCGGCCAACCGCCCGCCGTTCCGGCTACTCGCGCTCGTCGGCCGTGCCTCCTCGGTTCAGGCCCCCGGCCTATGCCCCTTTCGTGACCGCCTCGATCATCGCTTGGATATAGCCGTTGGCGAAGGCGCGGCCTCGGTGGCCCCAGGCGGTGTCCTCGAACGTTTGCGGCACGTGGTCGTCGATGAAGAAGCCGTCGAAGCCGACCTCGTGGTATATCGTCATCGCCTTGTACATGTCCACGTAGCCAGTATTGATGAACTCCTCGTGGAACTTCGGCACTTGGCCGGAGACGTTTCGGAAGTGGACGTAGAGGATCTTCCGGCGCTCGCCGAAGTAGCGGATCATCTCGTAGATGTCGTCGCCTTGCATCTCGGAGAAGGTGCCCTGACAGAACTCGATGGCGTTGGAGTCGGACGGGTAGATCTCGATCAATCGGCGGTACGCTTCGAAGCTGCGAAGGAGCTGCGGCACGCCGCCCAGGGCGGGCACGGGCGGGTCGCAGGGGTGGATGCCGAGCCGGATGCCCTCCTCTTCGGCGATCGGGGTGATGATCCTGATCCAGTACTCGAGGTTGCCCCACATCTCCTCTTCGTCGTACTCGCGGCCGTGGGTGAGCGGCAGCTTCTGAGCTTCGTCGTCGTCGAAGGCAGTCGCGACGGCGCCGCAGCGAATGAGCTCGGGCTCGGTTCGCCACACCATCGACGGCATCCAGTTATAGCCGAACACGGGGATGCCGGCTCTGGCCATGTTGCGGATCGTGATGATCATGTGCTCGATTTGCTGGTCGCGTCGCGGACCGTTCAGCATGATGTCGTCGTAGAACCACGTCGGCACGTTCTCGATAGCCGACAGGTTGAGCCCGAAGCTCTCGACCGCCAAACGCAACTTGACCAGGTCGTGCAGCTTCCAGATGCCCCCTGTGCTGGGAAGGTTCGGTCCGTTGAGCAGCACGTCGGTCGCGCCGTATTGCGCCGCGAATCGAAGATACTCAGGTGTCGCGTCCCTGAACTGTCCGAATCCTGCCCTCATGAGACGTTACTCCTTCTCTTGCAGCGCCTTGAGCACCGACGCCGGGTTCATCGGGAGGCTGCACATGCGAACGCCCGTGGCGTCGAATACGGCGTTGGCGATGGCGGCCAGCGGTGGGGAGATGTTGGCCTCGCCGACGCCTCGGACGCCAAACGGGTGCCGCGGGTTGGGCACCTCGACAATGGCCGTGTCGATCATCGGGAGGTCCAGGATCGTGGGTATCCGGTAGTCGAGCAGACTGACGTTTCGCATCGCGCCGTCGTCGCCCATGAAGTACTCCTCGTTGAGCGCCCAGCCGATGCCCTGGACGGTGCCGCCCTGCATCTGGCCTTCGACGTTGTCGATGTGCACCGCGGTTCCAACGTCCTGGATCGCGGTGTAGCGAAGCAGGTCGATCTTTCCGGTCTCGGGGTCGATCTCGACATCGACGATGTTCGCCGAGTATGAGCCGCCTTGGCCGGTGGGATTGATGTTCGCGCGGCCCACGACCGGTCCGCCAGTGCGAGCCATCATCCCAGCTGCCTCTTTGAAGCCCATCCGGAGCTCGGTGTCGGACGCGTGCCGGAGCTCGCCGTCTTCGTACTCGACGTTTTCGACTTCGGTGTCCCAGACGATGGCGACGCGTTCCTTGAACTGGCCGATCACGTCTTGGGCGGCCTCGTACGCGGCCCAGCCTGTTTTGTACATGACGCCGCTGCCGCCGCTGACGGACGTGAAGCCGACCGAGTCGGTGTCACCAACCGCGGCGTTGACGTCTTCGATCGGGATGCCGAGGACTTCGGCGAGCTGCTGGGCGACGGCGACTCGGGATCCGCTGAGGTCCATCGAGCCTTGAACCATGCTTACCGTGCCGTCAGACAGAACGTTGGCGATGACGGCGGCCATCCCCGTGTTGTTGCGGCAGAAACCCATGCCCGTGCCGCGACCTCTGAGCTTGCCGTCGACCTGCTCTATCGGAGCGTTGTAGTGTGGATGCTCTCGGACGGCCTGGATGACCTCTTCAGCGCCAATCACCGCGTTGATCAGTCCGTCGGCGCGGCGCGTGCCTTCTTTGGCGGCGTTGAGGGCTCGGAACTCCATGGCGTCCATGCCCAGATCGCGGGCGATCTCGTCCACGACCGACTCGGCGCAGAAGATTACGATCGGCGCGCCGGGGGCTCTGTACGCGGAGGTCTTCGGCTTGTTGTCGACGACATCGAATCCGTCGACGCCGACGTTGTCGATCTGGTACGAGGCGAACACCGCCGACGCCGCGCCCGACAACGGAGCGCCTGGATACGCGCCCGCCTCGAACGCGAACCACGCGGTCGCCCCGGTGATGCGGCCGTCGTTCGTGTAGCCCATCTTGATGCGAATCAAGCCGCCCGACGTGGGGCCGGTGGCTTGGAACACGTCGGTCCGGTCCATCGACAACTTGACGGGCTGGCCGCTCTTCTTCGAGAGCAACGCCGCCAACGGCTCGACGTACGGTGGCATCTTGCCTCCGAAACCGCCGCCGATTTCCATGGGCACCACCTTGATCGCCGACACCGACAGGTCCAACAACCGAGCGACGCCGTCTCGCACCGCGAAGTGACCCTGGCTGCTGCCCCAGATGGTCAGCCGGCCTTCCGGCGCCCACCAGGCCGTCGCGGATTGCGGCTCGATGTAGCCTTGGTGCACTGAACTCGTGCGGAACTCGCGCTCGATCACGCGGTCGGCCTGTGCGATGCCTTCGTCGGGGTCTCCGTAGCGATACTGGTCCTGAGAACCTACGTTCTTGCCGCCGGGGAGCTCGGGGTTGTCCGGCCAGTCCTCGTGAAGCGGAGCGGCGTCCACAGCCATTGCGTCTTCGACATTGGTGTACGCGGGCAGGATTTCGTACTCGATCTCGATGAGGGAGAGCAAGCCCTCCGCAACATGGGCGTTTTCGGCAGCGATGGCGGCGATGGGATGCCCCTTGTACAGCGCCTTCCCACGAGCCAGGGTATTTTCGACCGGGACCTGCCCCAAGACCGCGACGGGTCCGACCGGAGGAAGGTCCGCCAAGTCGGCGGCGGTGATCACGGCTCGCACGTCCGGATGAGCCTCGGCCTTGGACGTGTCGATCGACTTGATGCGCGCGTGGGCGTGCGGGCTTCGCAGCACTTTCGCGTAGAGCATTCCGGGCAGATTCATGTCCGCGCCGAACTGAGCTCGACCGGTGACTTTGTCGATTCCATCGCCCCTGGTCGGGCTTGTTCCGACTACTTTGTACCCCTGAGAAGCGGTGGCCATCTCACCTCCGTAGTGCAGTGAATTCGTGCTCGTTCAGACTGCCACATGGTATCACAGGGCGCCGGATAGCAGGCAGTAAATCAGAACAACGGCCGTGGCGCTATGGCGTAGATCGACCGGCGTGTGATAGGCAGAGTTGGGCTCCAGCAGCGCCATCACCGACGAGAATCCGTAGGGGAGGGTTTCAAGCCCTCCCGATACGCCACGGCATGCATCAGTATCACAATTATGGGTAAACGATGGTGTGAACCCCAATGCAAAACACAATATGTGGCGAACCACGCGGGAGGGTTTTCCCGATGCTATCGGGACTCCCCTACGATTGCGTGATCGTGACTGGGCCGTTTCGAATTCGGGCGATCGATTCGAAGCCGGCCGTGAACCTATTTCAAAAACTCCGTTGTGAACGCTTGAGACACGTCCACGGATTCGGCGATGGCTTCGTAGTTCATCAGCGAGTCGTGGAAGGCTTGCCACTGCTCAGCGGTCATCCAGCCGAGACCGTTGCTTTCGGTCAGAGGCGATTCAGCGTCCTCGATCTCGGTTTGCAGCATGAACCGCATGTGCTCGCGGTCTTCTTTCTCGGCGTACTTCATCACGATGTCCAGGGTCGCCTCGGTGTTTTCCAGTGCGAACTCGAACCCCTTCATCGTCGCCCTGACGAACTTGCCGACGGTATCCGGGTCCGTCTCGATCTGGTCTTCGCGCGTTATGTACGTCAGCCCCAGTGTAGGGACTCCGTAGTCGGCGGCGTCGAACACCGTGACGTCGAAGCCGAGACCTCGAAGCGTGTCGGGCTCGTTCGACTTGAAGACGGCCAGCAGGTCGACCTGACCTTCGGTGAGCACGCGCGGATCGAAGCCGACGCTGACCTCGGTTATCCGGGACCGGTCGACCCCCGTGGCGTCGAGGATTGCCAGATAGTCTGGGGGGATGCTGATCTTGTAGCCGAAGTTCGCGCCCTCCCAGTCGTCAGGAGTCTGGATGCCGGATGCGCCAAGCGAAATGAATGCTTGCTGCCCCGACTGCCCGAACAACGCGACCGCGACGATCGGCAATTTCGGGTCGGCGCGGCGCTTGAGCACCGAGTTCGCGTCCGCCGTCGTGAAGTCGACGTCGCCGGACATGAGCAGGTTCAGGTGCTCGCCCGTGGAGTGCATGATCGTTACATCCAAGCCTTCGGCTTCGAAGTACCCTTCTTCCTGCGCCACGTAGGCGGCAACGAATGGGAGGTTCGCTTGCGGCTTGAACCCGGCCATGAATGTGACCGCCGTGCCTGGCCCATCGTCGCCAGAGCAACCGACAGCCGCCGCGAGGACTGCAACGAGGATAGCGAGGCTGGACCATGCGAAATGCTTGTTCATTTCATTCATCCTTCTAAATGATATTGAGCCTGGGTCGTTCAGGTTGCGCCTTGGCGTCACACCAGGGACGACGATTCATGCCAAAACAGCGCTTTCTTCTCGGCGACCGACACCGCGAGCGTGAGCCCGATGCCCATGATCGCGAGCGTCACGATCGCGCCGAAAAGCGTGACCATGTCGAGATTGCTGTGAGCCACGATGATCACGCTGCCGAGCCCCCGGTCCGCGCTGAACCACTCGCCGACCACGGCGCCGATGACGGCGAGTGGTATGGAGACACGGAACGCGGAGAAAAGGTACGGCATCGAGCTCGGCAATCGCAGCGTCAGGAATATCTCGCGGCGCGAGGCGTTGATCGACCGCAAGAAGTCCATCGCGCCCGGATCGACCGAACGAAATCCCGTGATGCCGTTGACGAGCACCGGGAAGAACGTGATGAGCGCCGTGATCAGGATCTTGGGCATCATCCCGAAGCCGAACCAGATCACGAACAACGGAGCGATCGCCACGATCGGCGTTACTTTCACCAGAATCGCCAGCGGCAACAGGCTTCGCTCCAGGACTCGAGAGTGCGCCATCAACACAGCGCCCACCAGCGCGACGGTCGAGCCAAGAACGAATCCGGCCATCGCTTCGGTCAGGGTTACGACGCCTTCTTTGACGAACAAGAACGGGTCTTCGACTAGACCGGCGAGCACGTCAGACGGCGCCGGCACGAGGTAGATCGGCACGTCCCGAACCTCGATCCAGATCTCCCAAATGATGGCGACGACGGTCAGTGCCAGCAACGGCGGAACGACGTACGTGAACCATACGGGCAGCTTTCGATCCGGCGTAGCGGACATCGGGCGAACGGCGAGCCGTTTCTCAGTTTGTGGAGTGTCCATCGCCGCCTCCCGGTAAGAGCAGATCGTGCAACTGCTCGGAATAATCTAAGAAGTCTCGACTTCGTTCGATCGAATCCTCGCGAGGCCTGGGCAGATCGATGGGGACAATGCTTCGGATGTGTCCGGGCTGGCCGGACAGAACCACGACCCGGTCTGACAAGACGATAGCCTCGGTGATGCTGTGGGTCACGAACACGACCGTCTTCTGATCCTCGTCCCAGATTCGCAGCAGCTCATACCGCATCGCGGCTCGGGTGAACTCGTCCAGCGCGCCGAAGGGTTCGTCCATTAGCAGCAACGACGGGTCGAAAACCAGCGCGCGAGCCAGAGCCACGCGCTGTTGCATGCCGCCGGATAGCTGGGATGGATAGTAGTCGCCGAAGCGTTCGAGCCCCACCAGGCTCAACAGATGCTGCACCGTTCGCTCCGTTTGTCGTCCATTCGTGCGATTGACCTCGAGCGGCAGGCGGATGTTATCCGAAGAGGTTCGCCAAGGCAGCAGCGAAGGTTCTTGAAACACGAACCCGAGCTCCTTTTGACCTTGAGCGTTCATGGGCGTCCTCCCTCCGACGGAAACGCTTCCAGCGGTCGGATCGAGCAGGCCGCCGATTATCCGAAGCAACGTCGATTTGCCGCATCCGCTCGGTCCGAGCAGGCACAGGAACTCGCCATGCGCAATGTTCAGCGTTACGTCGCTCAACGCCTCCAGCATGTCGACGCCGGCGCCAAAGCTTCGGGAGACATCCGCGAGCTCAACGTGCGGGTTGGCTTGAGGTTCATCCGTCATGATGCGTCTGTTTCAACAGTTTCATTCGATGGCACCCAGTCGCAACCCCTGTTCTCCGCATGCAGGCCAACGCCTGAGGGAGTGATGGCGCCCCAAATGCTCTCATTGGTTTGTAAATAGCAGCGCAGGGTCGGCCTGAAGGCCGAGCCCACCAAGTCAATTGTGCTCTGGCCCTTCAGGGCCAAGCCTAGTTTTCATACTTTGTTGCGGGGGTTACAACCGCCATGAGTGAATCTGAGGCCCCGCAGTAGGCCACGTTTCGGCTCTGTTGCTTGGAAACCGTCCCGCGTCGGGATCCACATATTATCGATATCTGTCGAATCCTTTGCCGTTCATCAATGTCGTCCGTTTGCTACAATCCGGTTCGTACCGGCACATCGGTCCGATCAAATTGGACTCCGTTCGGAAACCGTACTGTATTGCGTCGTGCAAGTTGATAGTATTATGCTATCTACTGCGCGGTGTCAACACTTCGACTTGAAGCGCGCGGCTCGGGAGGAGGGAAATGGCCAAAACTTACGTTCAGTCCGGACCGGTCGCTCGAGCTCTGGAGCTCGTCGGCGAACGCTGGACGATCCTGATCCTCCAGGAGCTTTTGCGAGGACGGACTCGTTTCGCTCAGTTGAAGGAATCGGTTGGCGGCATCGCTCCGAACGTGCTGTCAGACAGGCTTAAGACGCTCGAGGACTACGACGTTGTCGAGCGCAGGTTCTACAGCGATCACCCTCCGCGAGCCGAGTACCGGTTGACGAAGAAAGGCCACGAGCTCGGCATCGTCGCCGGCGCGTTAGCCGTGTGGGGAGCGAAGTACTTGTCCGACGACATCGTGCTCGCCCACACCGAATGCGGGTCGGCAATGAATGTCATCTACTACTGTCCCACCTGCGAGACGAGCGTAAAGGGTGCAGGGGTCAGGCTCGAGGCCCACGATGAATCTTGGGTCGCGGACACGACGGAGTGATTCGTTAGGACGACGGACATCTCAGGAAAAGCAAAAAGGCGGCTGCTTCATTGAAGCGCCGCCTTTTCTTTGGTGCGGGTTGCGATTTACCGGTGGGTCGTTTCGCTCAGGTCGATGGACGGGTCCTCGTCGATTCCTCGCCACCCCGAAAGTGTATTTGGCGATCTTACGCTGGTCCGACCCCGTTCATGTACGCATCGACTTCCGACTTCTCTTCGACGGTCAGCTTGGCACGGTGGCTGGGGTCCAAGACCGTGGAGCCGCCGTTGGTGTTGAAGTACACGCCAGCGAGGTCTTTGACGGTCTCGATGAAATTGGCGATCTTTCCCGGGTTGTGCTCTCGTCCGTTAACTTCGACGTTCAATCCGATTGCTTGCGTTGCCATTTGCGTCCCCCTGAATGTTTTGATAATCCAAGGTTATAGGTTGGCGGTCGTCCTCGCCTGACCCTAAGCTCACCGGAACCTGCCGAGAACCTGACATTAAGCTGACATTCAGGGATCTCGAACCAACTGGCGATCTGGTAATCGCAACCGGCGACGTGGGACCGCGGACAACTTTCGTCGGGCGGCAATCATTTCAATCCTGATTGATGCCGGTGCTTGCGGCGCCGTCACGGGTTGGAAGCAAGGCGAGATGATTGACAGATAGGGGACGTTGCCGAACGCTTTGCGGTTTGAGTCGGCGGCAAGGAACGGAGTTGCTGTTTCAGGAAAAGCAAAAAGGCGGCTGCTTCAATGAAGCGCCGCCTTTTCGTTGGTTTGGGTTGCGATTTGCCGTTGGCCCGTCTCGCTCAGGCCGGTAAACGGGTCTTCGTCGACTGATCGCCGCCCTCGAAATGTAGTTGACGATCTTACGCTGGTCCTACCCCGTTCATGTACGCATCGACTTCCGGGTTTTCGCGCACGGTCAGTTTCGCTCGGTGGTTCGGGTCCAAGACCGTGGAGCCGCCGTTTGTGTTGAAGTAGACGTCCGCCAGCTCTTTGACGGTCTCGATGAAGTTGGCGATCCTTCCGGGGTTGTTCTCTTGTCCGGTAACTTCGACCTGTACTCCGATTGCTTGCGTTGCCATTCTCGTCCCCCTGAATGTTTTGATAGTCCAAGGTTATCGCCGAGTGGCCATCCACATCTGACCGGAAGCTCTCGGAATCCTGCCCAGAACCTGACATTAGGCTAACACTGACTCAATTGCCGGCAAAACGCGCCGCATCCACAATCTGCAGACGCCGCGACGATGCGAGGGCGCATCGTTGAGATCTGGTCGCGGCCCGGTTTTGCTCCCGGCTTCATCGTTGACGTTGGCGCCGACGCTGCTCAGCAGATGGCGACCAAATCGACTCGGGAATCTCTGGTTGGGGCACGCGCGGGGAGGTGGGTTCGCGGACCCGCAAAAAGGCGGCTGCCCCAATTTGGAGCGCCGCCTTTTTCGGAAACGGATAGTGATGTGGGGCGGGATCATCTCGCCGGAATGGTTCGTCTAATCGAATTCGAAGATTTGTTGCCTAGCCGACCACAGGGGCTAGCTCGGCCCTGCGCTGTTCAAGTAGGCGTCGATTTCCACCTTCTGCCTGACAGTCAGGATGGCTCGATGGCTTGGATCCATGATCTGGGAATCGCCGTTGGTGTTGAAGTACATGCCCGCCAGTTCTTTCATGGTCTCCACGAATCCTGCGATCTTGCCAGCGGATTGTTCTTGTCCTGTAACTTCGACCTGTATCTTGATGCTTTGCGTTGCCATCGTTCCGCCTCCCTCATGATTCTGTTAGTCATAGGTTATGCGTCGGTGAGTATCCGTGCCTGACGGAGACCGCTTAGAAACCTATTCGGAACCTGACAAGAAGCTGACAATCGGGGTGAACGCTGTAGTTATTTAGCTCGGGGACGGGAAGCGTCGGTCGAGCAAACTGATCGAAACATCGTTGAGGGAAGACGCGAGTTCACGCAACCGCAGCGTATTGTCTTCGTTCGTTTAGCGCCGCCGTCGCCGCCAAACCGACGAACGCCAGCCCCAACATCACCACGAACGCTAGGTCGTAGCTGTCCCGCCAGTCGAATATGATCGCGCCGAACAGGGCGCCGAGACCGCCGGCCACCTGATGGGCCATGTTTATCAGTCCGCTGACGGTCCCCAACCTAGCCGTCCCGAAGATGTTGCTCGCGAACACCACTGTCAGCGGCGCCGTCATCGTGAACGTAAAGCCGTACAACAGCGCCACCGCGACTATCGACGGGGTGTCTTGAAACAATGGAATGTAGGCGAACAGGCCGATGCGAAGGACGAAGCACAAAAGAGTTGGCTTCGAGGCGCCGTGGGCGTCGGCCATGGCCCCGGCCAGCAGGACTCCGGCCAGTCCGAACAGTCCCATGAGCGCCAGCATGTTCCCTGCCAGTAAGTCGCCCACGCCTTGGTCTTGAGCAAACGCCACGATGTGAGTCGCCATGAAGAAATCCTGGACGCCGCATACGCCGAACATCGCGACGAGTAGCCAGAAATTCCGCGAGTGGAATATCGATCCCTCAGCGACGGGCGCCCCTTCTATCGATTTCGTTCCGGGGGCGTCGATCGTGGCGGGCGGATGAGACCTGACCACTCCGATCGCGATGGGCACGACCACCGCGGCGAACGCGGCGCCAAGGATCGTGTACGAGGTCCGCCAACCGAGTGTCGCCAGAAACGACGCCATGAGCGTGATGATGACGAGCTGCCCGATCCCGTTCCCGGATATCGCCGCGCTGGCTGCCAATCCTCGCCGAGTCGGAAACCATCGGCTCATCAAAACGCTGACCGGGGCGACGGAAACCGAGGCCGAGCCGATCGCCAACGCAACGCCGTATAGCGCGAACAGCTCCCACTGAGAATTTACACGCCCCATCAACACGATCGCCGCTGAGCTCAGCACCGCGCCGATCCCCATCGTCCACCGTATGTCGTATCGATCGATGAGGCGGCCCACGATGGGCATGGCAAGCGCCGATACGATCATGAAGACGGTAAAAGCCGAAGACAGCGACGATCGGCTGATGTCCAGCTCCTCGCTCAACGGTTTCAGCACCAACCCGAACGCGAACCTCGTGCCGCTGGCGAAGAACAGCACGAGAAATCCCGACGCCAAAATGACGTGGCCGTAATTAAGCCGTCTCAACGACCGATTCAACGCGCCTGACTCCGTATCGAGAAGATGCGATCAGCGGGACGCCGGACCGCGCCCGCAGTGTCCGCCATTTTCGTGTATGAGCATGAATCAGGCAATAGAGTGCGGGTCCAATGCCGGGCTGCCGGACCCAAGACGCGTGCCGACTTCGGACGCGCGACGACTCGCATCCACTCAACGACCATCGGAGCAACCCCTCGGACGCAACAAGGCGGCCCCTCGAAGAGAGTGCCGCCTTGTTCGAGTGGGGTGGTTGGAGGCGGAAGATGTTCAATCCGCCCCGTATCTGATTTTGGTGGTTCTAGAAACCGAGCATGTTTCCTTCGAACTCCGCGGTCTCTTTGACCGTGAGTTTAGCTCGGTTCTCGGGCTCCATGTAGCTGATCGATCCGCGCGTCGAGAAGATCACTTCGGACAGATCTCTGACGGTTTCGATGAACCTGGCAATCCTGCCGACGACACCCTGGTCGTATCCGTTTACTGCCGCTCCGCTTTGTGCTGTGGTGATCTGCGTGGTCGTCGTTCCGCCTCCCTTTTTGATTTGCCTATGTGTTTGATAGGCATAGGTTATGGGTTTCGCGGGTCGATTGCCTGACCGAGACCTCCCAGGAACCTATCCGTAACATGACAGAAAGCTGACATCGTGAGTGGTCAGCTTTCTTGGGTTCGGCGAATGCGACTGTGGCTGGTCGCGACGGCTACCGCTCCCAGTAGCGCGAGATGGTCTCCTCTTCCTTGGTCATCATCTCGAGCAGGGCCGGTTGACCTGACTTGTGCGCTTCGAGCGCGCGCTGAATCGCCGGGCCGACCTGGTCGGGGGACTCGACGCGTTCGCCGTATGCGCCCAGGGCCTCGGCGACCTTGGCGTACTCGCCGCCCAGGCGGTTGCTGCCCCACCGCTCGGTGGCCGCGGGCATGCTGGTGCCGTAGTGGGTCATGACGCCGTTGTTGAGGACGACTGTCAGGATGGGTATCTCGGACCGTGCGGCGGTTTCGATGTCCAACCCGGACATGCCGAAGGCCGCGTCGCCCATGACGTTAACGACGGTCTTGTCCGGCGCGGCGAGTTTGGCGCCGAGCGCCAGCCCGAGGCCGTAGCCGAGTTGCGTCGACTTGCCCCAGCCGATGTAGCTGCGAGGGTTCAGCGCAGGCCAAAACGGCACGAACTGCTCTCGCGGGTACCCGGAGTCGTGAGTCACGATGGCGTCGCGAGGGTTGATCGCCTTGGTGAGCTCGGTCAGCACTCGATATGGACTGATCGGCACTTCGTCGGAATTGAGACGCGGCGACCACTCGGCCATCCATTCGGCTCGGTCTTTCGCGACTTCGGCTGCCACGCCGTGAACGTCGCCCCGGCCGTGCTCGCCGATCTGGCTTTTGACCTCTTCGATCATCTGGCGGAGTACGAGCTTCGCGTCACCGACAGCGCCGTTCGCAATCCTGTAGTCCTTGTTCAGATCCTCGGCACAGTTCGTGACTTGCGCCATGATCTTGCCTGTCGGCAGAGGAGCGTTGAACCCGGAGATCGTGAGGCTGGTGCCGATGCCCAGGATGAAATCCGTCTTTTGGAACGCTCGATGGACCATCAACGGTCCGGACCCCGCACCAGTGCCCAGCGCAAGCGCGTGGTCTTCGGGGAATCCGCTCTTACCGGCCAATGTAGTGAATACAGGAATATTCGTGAGCTCGGCGAACTCGACTAACTCATCGGTGGCCTCGGCGTAGAGGACGCCTTGTCCCGCGTTGATGATCGGGTAGTCCGCTGCCAACACGGCTTTGACGAGATCACGTACGTCGTCCGGGTTTGCGCCTGATTTGAATGGCTTCACCGGCGTATAGTTCAGGGAGGCTTCGTCGATCTCCGCCCCGGTGACGTCACGCGGCAACTCCAGCAACACCGGACCCGGTCTGCCGTGCTTGAGTTGGCTGAACGCCATGCCCATTAGCTCCGATATGCGACCGGGGAGGTTGATGGTGGCCATGAATTTCGTGATGCCGCCGTAGTTTTTGGTCGACTCGAAGTTCGGGTGAACATCCTGGCGTCCGCCCGGCTGTCCACCTGGGAGCAGCAGAATCGGCACCGAGTCGGCGTACGCCTGAGCGACACCGCCGAATGCGTTCTCCGCCCCTGGACCGGTCTGCATCGTGAATACGCCGATCTTGTTTCCGTTGTTGATGCGACTGAACGCATCCGCCATGTTCACCCCGGCGCGTTCCTGACGCACCAAGACGGGCCTGATGCCGGCCTGCGTGCAGGCGTCAATCAACCCTTGCGCAGGGAAACACGCGATCCACTCTACGCCTTCCGCCTTTAGAATCTTTGCGATTGCCTGGTCGCCGTTCAATGGTCGCTCTCCTCGGTTGTTGGTTTTTGGTTACACCAAATAATGCGGTATTGCGCCGCTCAGATCAAGCCGATGCATCTACCGGACCCTGACGAACTTCTGAATCCGCTGACCTTCCAGCACCTCACCTATATATATGTCGCCACGCGAATCGACAGCGATGCCGTGCGGCGCGACGAACTGTCCGGGGTCGTGGCTGCTCTCGCCGCCCCAGCGAGCGAGCACCGCGCCCTCGCCATCGACGATCGAGAAGCGATGCGTGAGCTCGGGTACGTAGACCTCGCCGTCGGGACCGACCTTAACGTCAGTTGGTTGACGGAACCCGGTCCACATCGTCAAGAAATTGCCGTCCTGATCGAACACCTGGACGCGGTGGTTCTCTCGGTCGCAGACGAGCACCCTGCCGTCGGCGTCGAGGCCGACCCCGTGAGGCAGCGTGAAATGTCCGGGCTCGGTCGTCCCGGGTTCCCCCCAAGAAAGCAACAGGTTGCCGGACGAATCGAATTTGTGCACGCGAGAGTTGCCGTAGCCGTCCGAAACGAAGATGTCTCCGCTCTCGGTTACCGCGATGCCGGTCGGCAAGTTGAACGGCTCGGCCGCCTGCTTGACGACCCGATCCGCGCCGTATCCGGTGTCCGAAGCCTGGTCGCGATTGCCGAGCGTCTGCAGCAATTCACCGTCCATGCTCCACTTGGTGATGACGTGGGCGTCGCGTTCCGCCAGGTAGATGTTGCCGTCGGGCCCGATATGGATTCCGTGCGGCCCCGCGAACTCTTGATCCCACGACTTGATAAACGCGCCCTCCCGATCGAACACCATCATCTGGTGTGCGCTTCGATTAAAGAGGTACACGTTGTCGTCGCTGTCCACCGCCACGCCCGCCACCTGATGGAACTCATACCCCTCCGGCAGCCGCCCCCAACCCTCGTCCAGCTCGTACCGAAATTCGCCGTCGCCGTATTCCATCTGTTTCTCCCTGCTGATCAGGTCGCCTTGGACGCCGGCTCAACGAAATCGCCTCGACACAAGACACGCTCGGCGGCGAGCGCAAAGTGAGGATGTTCCCGAAACGTGCCGTGGCGCGCGGCTAATATACGAGGTAGGCCATCAAAGGTCAAGTATATCCGTCAATCACGTCGATGGGCGTCGTCGCACGGAGATTGGACACGAATCGCCGACGGTATAATTGCCACCACAGCAAGATAGGCGGTTTCGTCCTGATGGACACATACGAAGAAAAGCCAGCCGATAACCTCGACGACGCCTGGAGCAACTTCGACCCCAACTATCCTCTGAAGGCGGGCTCACCGTTTTTCGTCCAGCAATCTCGGCC
>MPMA02226021.1_pt1 | contig 20178 bp, 18 predicted proteins | sample 1617361 | NCBI WGS metagenome assembly MPMA02 (sample SAMN05944807, study PRJNA350692) | marine metagenome | biome: marine; feature: ODZ; material: water; isolation source: 180 m water sample filtered on 0.2 um supor filter | place: Pacific Ocean | collected 2012-04-08 | depth 180m m | reverse complement strand
CTCCATCCGACAACGCGGAGGATCACAGGCGATAACGTAGGAATGAACAGGACCCGCTGTCTACTCGACGATCGCAAAAGACCGGAACGACGCCATGATCGCGTCCTCGATCTCGTCGTACCGCTCGGTGTACCCTCCGTACGAGGCGCCAAAGCCGAAGTCGTCGCCGTGGAGATAGGACAGGTGCGCCCACTTGACCGCGCCTTCGGCCTCCGTAAAGAGGATTAGTCGCGCCTGCAACCCGGAGTCGGTGGTGAACGGTTCGTTGGACAGCACCTCGTACGTCCCGGACTTCTCGATCTCTATCTGGAATCGCCGGGCATAGGTCACCGCGTCCGGATCTGCCCCAGCCAGTTCTCCCACGAAAGCTTCCTCAACATCAAGGTACTCCTCGATGATGAACAACGCCTCTCCTCCGGTTCCGTTGAACGTCTCGCCCATCAGTTCATTTCGCGGCGCGGGCCTCAGATCGCCCGGCACCGCCATCGTGAACGGATTGATGGTGCTTAAGTAGCTTCGGGTCTCGGCGTTATCGGTTTCCCCGATGATCGGCGGGACATGAACGGTTATCGGCCTGCCGTACTCCAGATAGTGGGCTTCCACGGACTGCGGCAGCAATCTCTCCGAGATGGCCAGCAGGCCGCCGAAATTGGATCCCGGTGCGCCACCTTCCAGCAGGATCATGCGCACCAGGTTGTCATTAATCCCTGCGAACACCTCCACGCTCTCGGCGGCGTCTACGCCGGGGACTGTTCCGGTCACGTGGTACACTCCCTCGCCGCCGAGTTCGGTGATGTTCACCGTGGCCGTTGATGTATCTATCTGCCCCACCACATCGGCATCTACCGTCAGGCTTGCCGGTTCGTCGCCCGCATCGCTGACCGTCCAGATACCGCTGTTGGGGTCTCTGCGATAGCGCTGTGCGTCCACAATGCGGTTCTCGGCGCTGGTGAAGCCTGATATCGACCCCGTGGTTGCGTTACTGCGGGTGACGACTATGTTTGCGCCTAATCCAGACCTTGCGGCGTGGATCGTTGTGATCAAAGACTGCTCCCCATCGGCCGTGACGTCATCCACCGTTAATTGCGCCTCCACCTGCCAGCTCCGGACTTCCGACATCGCCGCCGAGATCGTCGGCAGGACCATCGCAGGATCAGTGGAGGGGCTCACCGCCGTCGCATCTGGGGACGCGGAAGCCGGAATGGCGTCGGAGGCCCCATCGCCGCCACACGCGCCGGCGGCGATGGCGATCAAAGTGGAGATGGTGACCTTGATCAGAAGCGGATGAATTTTCAAGCCTGTCCCTTAATTCTGTCCTGATGCTGGTAGGGGTGCGTGGGAACGCCGTCTGAGATGTCCTATTCTCGCGATCCCCCACTCGTGCCGGGCCGCGTTATTACGATCTGTGGACCATTTCATTCCGGGTATACGTGAGTTAGCACTCAACGGACTGTGAGAATCCCCGACCCCCTCAATGGGCCGCGGCACTAGGGTTCTAGTAGGGAATCTCACGACGCCAGCTTGGCGACAGTAAATTGCGTCTCTCGTCGAGACAACACCTGCGACGAACCCCGGAGGATTGAATGCGTCGGGAACGGGGACATCACGGCGGCGACGCCAGTCAAGTGAGCGGCGAGGGCGTTTATTTCACGGCGATCGGACGCGTAGCGACATCCGGTTTGGATCACCTTGGGGACGAGGACCGTGATCCAGCTATCCCCCTGGACACGTTAGTTCGAGAGCCGTATCTGCGCTAATCGGGCATCCGTCGCTGCGCCACATCGGGTGCACCAAACTCATCGAGCCACCGTTTTTCGACAGTTGCGCGCCACTCCTCGGCAAGATATTTCAACTCAGCGGTGACTTCAGGCTCGGAGTCGGCGAGGTTTCGAGATTCTGAAGGGTCCGAATCAAGATCAGCCAGATGGACGGCGGCTACCGGACTTTCATGCTCCACCAACCGCCCCTCCAGCACAAGCTTCCACTTGCCCCGTCGGACCGCTGTTTGTTCTCCCCATTCCCAGAAAATCGTGCGTTCCGGCGTCTCGGCCTTATCCGCCAATAGCGTCATCAGGCTCGTTCCATCGATCTCATGTGCACTTGAATCGACACCGGCGGCTTCCAGGATCGTCGGCACGATGTCCATCGCCACGCCTGGTTGATCTGTCACCACACCACCATCTACACGCTCCGGCCAACGGATAATCCCCGGGAGCCGTATCCCGCCCTCGTAAAGGCTGCCTTTGTGGCCCTTCAACCGACCAACCGTACCGCCGTAATACGGATCAAGGGTGCCATCGAGCCAATTTCGGGACTCGCGTGACGGGCCGTTGTCGGACATGAATACCGACATCGTGTTGTCGCCGACGCCTAGACGGTCGACTTCGTTCAAGATCTTTCCGATCGCGTCGTCCACCGAACTGATCATTGCCGCCATCATCTGTCGATCCCACGGCAGATCCGGAAAACGGTCCACGTACTCCTCGGGCGCATGCATCGGGTAGTGCGGAGCATTGAAAGGAACATAGAGCAGGAACGGATTGCCGGACGCGTGCATTTTTCGCATGTACTCGATGGCTTTGTCCGTAATCAGTTCCGTGAAGTATTCGCCGTTATGCCACACTTCCTCGTCGTTCTCCCAGAGATCATGGGTCGGGTTCGGACTGGGTGGTTGATTGGCGCTGTAGAAAAAGATGTGTGAGTAGTAATCGATGGTTCCGGCAAGGAAGCCGAACGAGTCGTTAAATCCGTGGTGCGAAGGACGCGCGTGCTCGGTCAGCCCCAGGTGCCATTTCCCGGCCATAGCGGTCTCGTATCCGGCCGAACCGAGCATCGTGGCGATAGTCGTCGCCGATTGCCGCAATCCGGCGGTCTCACGCCCACCGCGCAAGACTCCGCGAATACCCGCGTTCCCCGGATAACGGCCTGTCAGCAGCGCCGCCCGGGATGGGCTGCAGACGGGGGAATTCGAGTACCAGTCGGTGAACCTCACGCCCTCTGCGGCCATTCGGTCCAGGTTCGGAGTACGGAAATCGGTCGCGCCCATGCACGAAAGGTCACCGTACCCCTGGTCGTCTGTCAGGAAGATGAGGAAGTTAGGTCGGCCGTCGAGCATTCGGTGGAGCCTTGTAGTTGGTTGTTAGATGCCAGATACGCGTGAGGACCCGGGTTCAAACCATCCGGTACGTACGAACTTCCTCACCCCTCACGGCGTACTCATCCGACCAGCGCCTTTCAATCGCGGCTCGCCACTCTTCAGCCAGTTGCTTCAGCTCGGTGGTGATCGCCGGTTCCTTGTCGACTAGATTGATCGCCTCGGCGGGATCTGTCTCAAGGTCGGAAAGATGGATTTCGGCGATCGAATCCTCGTGCTCCACGAGCTGCCCGTTTAGCACCAGCTTCCATTTCCCGCGTCGGACGGCCGTTTGATCGCCGATCTCCCAGAAGAGTGATCGATCGTCCAGTTTCGCCCGCTGCGTTACGTGTCCCAGAAGACTGGTCCCATCGATCTCGTACTGCCTAACGTCGATCTCCGCGGCGTCCAGTACTGTCGGGACAACGTCCATCGAGGCGACCGGCGTGTCGGAGACGACGCCTTTCGCTATGTGACCAGGCCAGTTCAAGATTCCCGGGAGCCGGATTCCGCCTTCAAACAGGCTGTATTTGTGACCTTTGAATTGGCCGGATGTACCGCCGTAGTACGGATCGAGCGTTCCGTCCAGCCAGTTCCGTGACTCCCGAGAAGGGCCGTTGTCTGAGGTGAATACGGAAAGCGTGTCTTCGGACAGACCAAGCCGGTCGACCTCGTTCATGATCTTGCCGATAGAGTCGTCCACGGCGCTGATCATCGCCGCCATCACCTGACGATCCCATGGCAGATGATCGAACATCTCCATGTATTCGCGAGGGGCGTGCATCGGGTAGTGCGGTGCGTTGAACGGCACGTACAGGAAGAAGGGCTGGTCTTTTGCCGCCATATCACGCATGTACTCGACCGCTTTCTCTGCGATCAGTTTCGTGAAATATCGGCCGTTTATCCACACCTCGTTGTCGTCCTCCCAGAGATCGTGTGTGGCGTTCTGACCTGGACCACCCTGATTAGCCCCGTAGTAGAAGATGTGCGAGTAGTAATCGATACACCCGGCGAAGAAACCAAACGAATGGTCGAAGCCGTGGGCTTGCGGGCGCGATTCCTCGGTGAGCCCGAGATGCCACTTTCCAGAAAGGGCGGTGTGGTAACCCGCGTCACGCAGCATGGTGGCAAGCGTGGGGGTCGACTGTGGAAGCCCGGCCGTCGAGCGGTGACCGCGGAGGATCTCACGAATTCCCGCATTGCCAGGGTACCGACCTGAAAGCAGGGCAGCGCGTGAAGGGCTGCACACCGGGCTGTTCGAGTACCAGTCCGTGAATCTGAACCCGTCATTGGCTAGACGGTCCAAGTTTGGCGTCCGGAAGTCGGTCGCTCCCATACACGAAAGATCGCCGTAACCCTGATCGTCGGTCAAGAATACGATGACGTTGGGTCGTGAGTCGGGCATGTGTGGGCCTAAGTAATGGTGTGCGCCTGGCTGGATCAAGAGGCTGCCACAGACTACATGAACGGCTCACGTTTTTGGCGGGAGACCTTCAACCGCTAGTCGGACCTGAATCCGCAGGCGCTCACGCCTGCGTACGTGGTCGGTACTGGAGCGCCTCTGCCAGGTGGCTCCGTCATGATCTGTTCTGACCCCGCAAGGTCCGCCACGGGGCGGGCAACTTCGAGTACGCGGTGGAAACTACGAGCCGACAGTGGGAGTTGGATCATCGCCATCTGGAGGAGCGAACGCGCTGCTTCCTCCACCTGGCAATCGTTCCACACCTCTACTGGCCCCATTTCGCCGTTGGCGACGATCCCGGAGCCGTCGAAACGGGCGCGTTGCACTTCGCGGGCCGTTTCCACCCGCTGCCGTACGTCTTCCGAACCAGCCGCGGACGGTGGTCCCGTCAGCTTCTCGTACTCAACCCTCGGGACGTCCACAAACAGGTCAATACGGTCCAGCATTGGCCCGGAAATGCGCCGCTGATACCGGGCCACGGAACTCGTCGAACAACCGCACTCTCGATCCGTGTCGCCAAAATAACCACAGGGACCTTGGTGCGGGCGTACACGATCGCATCGTGCAGCGCCAGCGCGTGGAACATGAACGCGTCGTCGGCATCGGGACTGTGACCGATTGAAAGGGGCCTCTGATCTGCCATTTGGTCGGGTTGCCTCTTCTCGGCGCGCCTCGATTGATTGTGGGAAGTGGGGTCGGGTTGATTAACCGGATACCACGGTCAGCGAGGCCGAACTGGATCCGTCCGACAGGTGACCGTTGAAAACTTCAAGGATGTCGCACTCGGCGGTTGGCTGGGCCAGCGCTAACCTTCCGGCGGATGGTCGATAGCAATGTCTTCCTCATTCTCCGGACGATGCGGCGGCTACAGGAGCGGGCGCAACTCCGGCAATCGGTCGTAATAGGTACGGAAAAGCGCCAGGGCTTCCCGTTCACGCGGTCCCATCCGGTAGATGAACTGGTCCAAGTAAGAGCGAGCCTCTTCTGGGGGCATGTCGGCGCTCGGCCAGCCCTCCGCAATGATCGCCTCTACATCCGCCAGCCCACTATCTAGGCTTTCGCCCAGCGAACGCCCAAAAGTCGCCAGCAGCGCGGGCTCCGTGTCCGCCCGTGCCAACCAGTGGGCGTAGACGAAGGGCAGCCCCGTCATCGCGTTCCAGACCTCGCCGAGATCGTGGACAAATGGGTAATCGTCTATTCCACTACGGTTGCGCAACGCTTCGTCACCGATCAACAAGATGGCGTCGTGCGGTTCTTCCCGCGTCACGAGGGCGTCCGGTTCGACTCCCCAGTTCTCTCTGAATAGGACACGCATGAGCTGGACGGTGGTCGCCGTTTGCTCCGTCACGGCGATCCGTGCGCCCTCCATCTCTTCCGGCATGCGGGCGCTGAACAGGAGGATGCTCACCGACGCCTGTTTTGTCGCTACGCAGAAATCGCCGATCGACGTCAGCGCATCACCCATACGGAACCACTCGGCTACCGGCAGCGGTCCGGCGTCCAGGTCGCCGTGTTCCACGGCCAGCGCCATCTGGCGCGGCAGGTACTCCGTGAGTTCCACAGCACCCGGATCCATGCGCTCGTAAAAAACGGTCGAGTTCAGGTACGGCAATAGCCCGACTCTGAGTTTTCCGGGTTGGTTGGCCATCAGGCGTACACCTTCGAATCGTTGTACACGGCGTTTCGCTCGACCGGAATACGACCGATGGTTTTGATCAAGCGCGCCATACGCTCCCGGGCCAGACCGGCCGGGGAGTCTGCCTGCGCGACGTGGGCGATGCGCTCTTTGCCGATCGTGCCGTCTATGTCGTCGGCCCCGAAGGGCAATGCAAGGGCGGCTGTGGCCTCACCGAGCATTACCCAGTACGACTTGATGTGCGGAACGTTGTCCAGCATCAGGCGGGCCACAGCGATCATCTTGAGATCGTCCGTCGGCGGCGTGGGGTGGGGGACCAGCATGGTGCTGCCGACCTGGTATCCAAGCGGGATGAACGCCCAGAGGCCCCCGGTATGGTCCTGTATCTCCCGCAGCCGGACCAGGTGATCGACTCGCTCCTCCATCGTCTCGATGTGGCCGTACAGGATGGTGGCCTCGGACTTGATGCCCATAGCGTGCGCCATGCGGTGGATCTGCACCCAACGATTTGCGTTCGCTTTTCCGGGCAGCAGTTCCCGGTGCACGCGCTCGGAAAACACCTCAGCACCGCCCCCGGGCATAGACTGCAGGTTGGCTTCTTTGAGGCGGGCGAGCGACTCTTCGGGCTCGATCTTCCAACGTCTGTAATATCACTTGGATCAGCTCTCATTCTCTGGTTCTTATTCAACTGAAGTACTCGCCCCACCGGCGATCGACCTGCTGGATCACGTCCGGATCCATCTCAAGCGGTCGCGGGTAGGAGGATTTGAGGGATGCGTCGATGCCCATGGTTCCCGAGTACGCCGGGACTGGTCCGCGCAGTTCAGCACCCGTGAAAACGATGTCCTGCGCCGGGTCGAACCGGGTGAAAAGGCCCCAGAGGAGTGAGATGTCGTCGTCGATATCGATGTCCGGCGACACCACGGCGATCAGCTTGACCTTCGACAGCAGCGGAGAGGCAACCAGTGCCTCAAGCACTCGGCGCGGTTCGTTCTCCACCTGAACCACCAGCAACGTCTGCTCGAAGAAGCGTGACCGCATCACACCCGGCGCTAGCGCGGGCAGATCGCCCGGCAACGGAACCGCCATGTCGGATGCAGGTCCCCGGCCGGTGGCATCGATGATCAGCTTGCCGCCTGCATGTGGAGCGCTCTGTCCGGCCGCCCCACCCGCGAAGTCCAGCGTGTCGACCGGCCCCCGGGCGATGATCTGCGCATCCCGCCGCACGTCAAAATTACGCCGGATGGCCTGCACGACCCTGGTGAAGCTGCGGACGTTGACATCCGGGTCCACGAGGACGATCACTTTCGTCAGGGCAAGCTGGCCGGTCCCAAGCAGCCCGAGCGCCGTCTTGAGTGGCTCCCGTTCGTATCGCGTCTCCACGGAGACGACCAGGAGATTGTGGAACCCCGCCTCGAAGTAGGCCCACAGATCGGTCAATTCCGGATGGATCAACCTGGAAAGCGGCTTCAACACCTCCTGGGTCGCGTCGCCGATGAACTTGTCTTCCTGCGGCGGTTTTCCGACAACGGTCGCCGGGTACACGGCGTTGCGCCTGCGTGTAATCGTTTTGACCTGGAAGATCGGGAACTCTGCGGCCTCCGAGTAGTGCCCGAAATGGTCGCCAAAGGGGCCTTCAACGCGCCGCACGTTGGGAGGTACAACGCCCTCCAGCACGAATTCGGCCTGTGCCGGCACCTGCATGCTCAGGGTCATGGCCTGTGTCATCGGAGTCCTCGCATTGCGCAGGAACCCGGCGAACGCGGCCTCGTCAAAACCTTCCGGGAGAGCGGCCACGGTGGCGAGCCAGAGCGCCGGGTCGCCGCCGATCGCGACCGCCATCTCAAGCGGTCGTCCGCTCCTCTCCGCCTGCCAGTGGTGGACGCCGCCACCCCGTTGAATCTGGATGTGCATGCCGGTCGTCTGGCCGTCGTAAACGTGCATTCGGTACATGCCGATGTTGCGGATGCCGGTCTCCTGATCGACGGTGTGCACCAGCGGGAGTGTCACAAACCTACCGCCATCGCCGGGCCAGCACTTGAGAATCGGCATGGTGCCGAGGTCCGGGTCCGACTCCACAACTTCCTGCACCGGCGCTTTCCGTGATCTGCCCGGCCGAAAATTCATGAAGCGCTTCGCTATGCTGCGGTTGCGCCAGATCGTTTTGAACGACGGCGGGTTCATGTCCTGGATGAAGTGCAGGAGTCGCTCGCCCAGTTCCTCCGGCTCACCGCCGAGCGCCATCTGGATGCGCCGCCTTGAGGCAAGGACGTTGATGGCGACCGGGTAGGCCGAGCCTTCCACGTTCTCGAACAGGAGGGCCGGACCGCCCTCAAGCACGGACCGGGTCGCGATCTCGGTGATCTCCAGTTCCGGGCTGACCAGAGCCGAAACACGATGCAGTTCACCATTTTTTTCCAGGTAAGCCAGGAACGACTGTAGGTCGGTAAATGCCATCGTCAATCATCACTCCCCTGCCAACGGCGCAGCAGTGTTGATTCGACGCCCAGCGTGTCCAGCACCCGCCCGGCGATCATGTCTACGAGGTCGCCGACGCTCTCCGGCCGGTGGTAGAAGCCGGGCATGGCGGGCAGCACTATCGCACCGGCCTCCGTGACGGCGGTCATGTTGCGGAGGTGGATCAGGTTCAAGGGCGTTTCACGCGGCACCAGGATCAGCTTGCGCCGCTCTTTCAGCATCACGTCCGCCGCACGCTCAAGCAGGTTGGACGACACGCCGTTGGCGATGCGCGCCAGTGTCCCCATCGAACACGGCAGCACCACCATCCCGGCGGAATCGTAAGACCCGCTGGCGATAGTTGCTGCGATGTTCCGTTGATCGAACAGCTCCAGCGAGCCGGCGCCCGAACCAGGGTCCAGTCGTTCCATCAGCGTCCGGGTATCGGTTTCTGGGTCGCCGGTGAGGTGGATACCCAGCTCGATCTCGAATACGCGGCGGCCGGCGTCCGTGATCACCACCCTGGCGTCGTGCCCGGCGTCTACAAGGCCTTCGATAACCCGGCGCGTGTAAGGAGCACCGCTCCCGCCGGAAATTCCGACAACGTAATTTGCCATCAGGTCAGTGTCCCGGCGATCACGAAGCCTGCGAATACGACGGCGATGATGCCGTTCATGAGGAAAAACGCGGCGCCCAGTTGTGACAAGTCGGTCGGTGAAATAAGCCGCTGTTCGTACGTCAGCAGCGCCGCCACGGCCCCGACACCGGCGAAATAGAGCATGTGGGCGTCAAGCAGTGTCCCGGCAAACGCCAGGCTGGCGACGGTCACGACGTGGAACGAGCGGGATATCCAGAGGGCGGACTTGATGCCGAAACGTGCCGGGATCGAATTCAAGCCCTGCTGACGGTCGATCTCGCTGTCCGCGATGGCGTAGATGATGTCGAACCCGGCGACCCAAAACATTGCTCCGATCCCGAGCCAAGTGACGCCCCAGTTGAGGTCGCCGGTCATGGCGACCCAGGTGGCGGGCGGGATGATGACGTAGACGGCGCCGAGGGCCAGGTGCGCGAGCCAGGTGAAGCGCTTCGTGTACGGGTACAGGACCAGCACGGCGATCACGATGGGGCTCAGGTACCAGGCCAGACGGTCGAGCTGGGACACCGCCAGCAGAAACGCCATCAATGCCACGCTCATGTAGACCCACACCTGCTTCGAGGTGATCAGCCCCGCCGGAATGGCGCGGGTGGCCGTGCGCGGGTTGCGTGCGTCTATCTCCGCATCGATGACCCTGTTGGCGCCCATGCCGAAGGTCCGCGCGCCCACCATCGCAACGGCCAGCCAGAGGAGCGGCTGCCAGTCCGGGACTCCGTCGGCGACCAGGAACACAGTGGCCGCTGCGAACGGCAGGGCGAACACCGAGTGCTCAAACTTGATCGTTTCCAGGAAAAGCCGGATTCGTCCCAATGCGGTGGATGATGTCTGCGGAGTCGCGCTAGCCATCTATATCCTCCCTGATCGCCTCAGAACCGGAACCGGGACGTTCCAGTCCGCCGACCAGAACCCATCGAAGCACCGGCAGCGCCTCGGCGGGGGTTGGCGTTCCGCTGTACACCCAGTTCACGACGATCTCGTTGACGGCGCCGAGCCAGGCGCGTGCCACTACTTCCGTGTTTGTGGGTTTGATCTCCCTGGCCTCAACCGCTCTATCGAGCTCGCCCCGGATCACGCTTGCGAACTGGTCGAATATTTCGACCCGTTTTTTCTCGAACGCTAAGCCCATCGAATAGCCCTGCACGAGAAGCACTTTGGCGAGCCCCCGGCGGCGGCCCAGCCGGGTAAGCACCTCGGACAGCGCTGCGTCTGCGCCGGCGAGCGGGGAGTCGCAAGCGTCTGCGGCCTCTTTCGCCCTGCGTGTGAGGTGGTCGGCCAGTCGATCGATAACGGCAAAGAACAAGTCTTCTTTGCTCGGAAAGTGGAAGTAAAAACCGCCCTTGGACAGGGGCGTTCGGCCAGCTATGTCGTCGACCAACGTCTCGTGATACCCCGTCTCGCCAAATGCGTCTTCGGCGGCTTCAAGGATGCGTTCACGGGTCGTTTCACGCTGGACGGCCATCGGCGTTCACGGGGGCTTCCGGAGGGTGTCAACCGACCGACTGGTCGGTCGGTCATAGCAAAGTTTAGACCGTGACCTGAAAGGGGTCAACGGATGCGAACATTCAGGATTGTGACGAGTCTGTCCGACGCCGGAAACTGGGGCAATCCAGCGTCGCAGCACTGATTCTTTTGTCATCCAGGGTCCGATTACGGTCATCGTGGACTCGATTCAGGACCCGGTTGTTTGTAATGCCGTTAGAAATCGTCTTCGAGAGCCGTCGGCAGCCCGGTCTGGAAACTCGAACGATGACGCGACATCGGCCGATCCTGAATCAAGTTCAGGATGACAGTTACAGTGACTGGCACGGGAGCGAAGGTCACTACGTAATGACATCAGATACCGCCATCCGGCTCTATTGATCCGAAGACATTCCTGCGGTCCTACAATTGTGGGTGGACGCAAAGGCGGTGCCCGGGCCTACTGAAGACAGACGCAGACGCAATCCGGATTCGAATCCAACGGGGCACTGAGCTTTTCGTGCTGCCGATGGACGGCGAACAGGTCGTTGGATCGCTGATGGGTGGCTGGGACGGCTGTCGGGGTGAGATGGCGCGGCTGGCAGTACATCCGGATTCCGCCATCGGTCGCTACCACAAAGATCTCTAGGCCGCCGGTCTTAACGCCGCCCGAATCCACGTTCCAGGTCCGGCTGGCTCATATGGATCATGGTGGGCCGGCCGTGCGGGCAGGTGTGTGGCTGCTCCGCCTTCTCGAGGCTTCTGAGCAGCGCCCTGCCCTCGTCTTCAGAGAGACGCATTCCCGCTCGCACAGAGGAATGGCAGGCCAGCGTCGCGATCATTCGATCTCGCCATGCCTCGTACCGTCCTCCGGTCGCCACTTCGTCGAGCAGCCCGCGGAAGGCGTCGCCCGCCGCCGCCGTCCGGTCGGCCAGCATCCGTGGAATCGCCCGAATCAGCACCGTCGCCGGGCCGAACGATTCGACAACAAACCCCATGCCGGCGATCAGCTCCAATTGATCAGATAGGAGCTCTTCCTGCCTGGGATCGAGCCCGACCGGCTCCGGCTCCAGGAGTTGCTGAGCGTCCGCCGTACCCGTGTTGAGCGCGTCGGTGATCTCCTCATATCGAACGCGCTCGTGCGCCGCATGCTGGTCGATCACGTAAACGCCGTCCGGTCCCTCGGCGATCAGGTAGGTCTCCTGCGCCTGGCCGATCATGCGCAGGACCGGCAGGGTTTCACGCTGCGTCTGCTGCGGAGTTACAGCGCTGACCTGATCGCCCGCCATCCAGGCGTCCGTCGCATCCACATGGACGCCCGTTTCCGGTCCCGAAGTGCCCTCATCGTGGCGCGACGGCCACAGCGGATTCTGCTCAAGATCGGTCCTCGGCGCGTTGACAACAGATGGGCCTCCTGATGAACTGCCGCCACTCCCAGAAAACGCATGCGGCCGCGTCGTGGGTCTGAACGCCGGGACCGGCGTAGTGGCGATCAGCAAGGAACGCACCGCACGCTGCACCTCACCGAACACAAGGTCTTCGCGCAGGAAGCGGACCTCTGTCTTCGCAGGATGGACATTGACGTCGACATCGTTCAGTGGTGCCTTCACCAGTACCACGGCGATCGGGGACCTGCGCTCGCCGAGGAAGCCGTGATACGCCTGCTCGATGGCGTAAGAAATGCGTCTGTTCTGGATCCACCGCCCGTTGACGGCAAGAGTGATGAACCCCCGGTTGCCGCGGCTGATCGAGGGCGCGCCGGCCAGCCCACCGACGGAGAACGCCGGGGTAACCCCATCAGCGAAAGGCTCCGGCTCGGGCAACTCCAGCATCGCCTCGGCGACACGCGATCCGTATGTGCCGGCCACGGCCCCCCGGAGATCGTCGCCGCCGGGCGTGACCAGCCGCTCTCGGCCGGCGGCGGTCAGACGAAATGCGACGTCGGAGCGAACAAGGGCGTACGAGGTGACCAGCGTTTGAATTCGGCCAAGTTCGGCACCGGCGGAGCGAAGAAACTTCTTGCGCGCCGGCACGTTTGAGAACAGTCCGCGCACCGCCACCGCGGTCCCGGCAGGAACACCCGTCTTTCCGAACTCCAGCCGTTCACCAAACTCGAGCAGCAACCGCTCGCCGGAATCCTGACCGGCCGCCCTGCTGGTCGCTTCAACACGGGATACTGAAGCGATGCTCGGCAGCGCCTCGCCCCTGAACCCCAGCGTGGCGATCCCCAGAAGGTCGGACGTCGCGTCCACCTTGCTGGTGGCAAACCGCTCGAACGCCAACTCGAGCTCTCCGACAGCTATCCCGGTGCCGTTGTCGACGACCCTTATCAGGTCGGTCCCGCCGCCATCGATTTCCACCTCGATACGCGTGGCCCCGGCGTCCAGTGCGTTTTCGACCAGTTCCTTGACCACGGACGCCGGTCGCTCAATCACCTCACCCGCGGCGATGCGGGCGGCTGTGGCATCGTCCAGCAGGCGGATCGACATCTACCCTGCCCCATTGCGCGGGCTGACGAAACGGGAGAACGAAGAGGTGCCGGACTCGGCGTAATCGAGCAGTGCGTCAGCCACATTGACCAGTTCCTTGTCACTGTCGTCGGCGAAGAAATAGGGCCGTACCACCACGCCGCCAAACTCGTGCACGATCTCCTCGTGATCGTCCACCACCAGATCCGGCGCTATCGGCAGCGCCGCCCGTTCCACAGCGGCGCGGTAGTCAGCGGTCGGCTTCTCGAAATAGTCCGTCACCATCGGGTCGATCTTGTGCCGGGTCATCTCGTACTTCCGGATGCCCACCCCGGACCAGATATACATCGCGTGGCCAGCATCGGTTAAGCGATTGAACAGAGTCTGGGCGTGCGGCCGCAACGCGCCGTTGGCGGAGATCAGGGTGTAGTCAACATCGATGAAAAAGTTCAAAAGAGGTGGGGGCTCCGGTACCTGATGTGATAGCCCGCCGAGTATAGCTACCTCCGGGGTTAGTTCGACGCCGAGTGGGTGATCATTGATTATCCCGGCCAACGCGGGAACCCGTTGCTACAGACGCCGGATGTGGCGGTCGATCACAAGGAACCAGGTGCCCGTGAAAAGAAGTCCAGCGCCAGCGGCCACCGATGCGACACGGATGTCCCAGATATCCGAAAGCTGAGCGAACAGCAGGATGCCTATCGGCATAAACCCGAAGTTCATCATCCAGATACCTGAAATTCGCCCCCGGTACTCGTCGTCCACGACCTCCATCAAAAGGGCATTGTTCAGCGAGCGCCGTCCGGCGTCGGCGAGTCCCATGAAGAACAGGAACACGAAGGCCGACGCGAGTACCGGCGCCACGCCGAGGCCGACAACAGCAACCCCTGATAGCAGGGTCGAACCTATGAGCCAAAGCCCCCTGTGTGCGCCTCGCTTCAAACCGGCGATGAAGAGCGATCCCAGGAAAGCGCCCGCGCCAAACACGGCGAGCAGCCAGCCAACCGTTTGTGGGCCTCCGGCCTCAATGGTCTTTCCGAATATGTCGTCAACGTAGGCGGGCAGGAAGTTCCGGGCGGCGTTCGCGAACATGGTCGTCCCGAGTGCGATTAGCAGGAGTCCGATGACCGTCCGGTTTCGGGCCGCGTAGCCCAGTGCGTCTATGAGATCGCCCAGGACGTTGCGCCGCTTTCCGGCGGCGATCACTGAAGGCAACATGGCGCTGAATATCAACGAAGCAGCATTGAAAGCGAGGATCGTGTCGTAGGTAACGCCCGGCCCCGCCCACGCGTAAATCATGCCGCCAATCGCCGGCGCGCCGAGCGTCATGAGTGACATGCCCATGCCGTTCAGGGCCAGCGCGTTCGCCATCAGGTTGTCGCCGACAATCCCCGGGATGATCGACTGCCGAGCCGGCATCAGGAAGGAGAAGAGCGTGCCCTGGAATATCGACGCCACGAGCAGGTACCAGATCGTGATGGAGTCGGTATGGATGGCCGTCGCGATCACGGCGGCGTTGCCTACCATCCCGAGCTGGCCGATCTGGATCATCCGTTTACGATCAATACGGTCGGCGACCACCCCCCCAAACATTCCGAAGATCAACATCGGCGGAGCGAAGCCGATCGAGATCAGGCCGATCATCTGATAGGAACCCGTTAGGTCCCACGCCAAAAGGCCGCGGGCGACCATCTGCATATTCATGCCGCCCATCATCAACAACATGGAAAGCCAGAGGGCGCGGAAGTGCGGGTTGGAGAGGGACTGGAATGTCCTCCGCCAGTAGCCCTCAGCGACCACCACTTCGGGTGCTACACGCGGTGTCTCGTCAGCGCTCGCTCTCCCGTCGCGGCAATCTATGGCCAAGCGTTACCGCTCCTGATATCGCGTGGTCGGGCGTCGGTGGATTCGCCCTTATCCATACCGTCTGAGGCCTTTCATGGTCGCCACAAAGAAGAAACCGGAAGCGAGGAGCAGGATGCCGAGACCCAACATCGCGGTCTCGGCGCCGAAGGCCTGCATGGCGATTCCGAGCGGTAGCATCCCGAGCGCCACAACGGAGAATGACATCATGAAGAGGCTGGCCACGTGCGCCCGATGCTCGTCGTCCGTAAGTTCCATCGATAGTGCCTGCCCAAGGGCGAATCGGCCCACTTCAGCAAATCCGACTGGGATCATCAAAACCAGGCCGATCCAGTAGATGGGAAGGCTGGCGAAGAGCACAAACGCCACGCCGGATATCAGTGAACTCGCCAGAAGGATCAGGCCGCGCCGTTGTCCGCGTCTCAGGTTCGCGATACCGAGGGCGCCGACACGCGAACCAACGCCGACCACCCCTACGAGCAGCCCGGTCTCGACCTCCGATGCGCCGTAGATGTCGATAGCAATCGGCGGCAACATCATCCTGAACGGCATCGTCAGCAGCGCGGCGATGCCCGAAAAGACCATGACCTGCATAAGGGTCCCGCGTGTGGCGACATGCCGGAACCCTTCAGTCCAACTGGCCAAGACCGATCTTCGCGGCGCGTTCGGGTTCGGAGGGAATTTCGAGATCATTCCGGTGACGATCACCGCCAGGACATTCAGCCCGGCTACCACCAGGTACACGCCCTCGGGACCGAACTGCCAGTACAGAACGCCACCGATCGCCGGCGCTGCCATTGCGGTGAGGCTCATGGCGGCGGCGTTGAGCGACATAGCATTGGACATCAATTCCGTGCCGACCATCTTGGGAATCATCACCTGGCGGACCGGCATCATGAAGGAGAACAGCCCCCCCTGGATGATCGAAGCGATGAGCATGTGCTGCCAGATAAGCGTGCCGGTCAGGAGCAATACCGCGATGGCCCCCGCGAGCACCACCTGACCAACCTGCACCAACTGGATCATGAAGCGGCCTTCCATACGGATCGAGACGACCGGTGCCACGACTGATCCGATGAGCATCGCCGGGCCAAATCCAACACCGACGATTCCCGTCAACAGGAAGTTCTCATCGGTGATGACAAACACCAGGACGCCGCGTGCGAAGAACTGCATCTGTGTGCCGCTCATACCGGAGATCATGCCGAACCACAGGAAGAGGAAGTCACGACTACGCAGCGACTCAAAGGTGCGGCCCAGTACTCGACTGAGTCCGCTTCCCGAGTGCGCGCCGGTCACTGCGATAGTCGTTCCCGCGGCCACAGACGCGCCGGTCGGCGCAGGATTCGGTGACTCGCGGTCGGGTAGACGGGCCTCGTCGCCAAACGCAACCCTATGTCCAGAATCCGGTTCGGAAGCTGCCATTCATCCTCCCGGCCGGGGCACGTCGCCCCCGGCATATCCTACTCGACCGTAGTCAGGCTCTGACTCAGCCGAGTTGGCGCAATCGTCGCATAAACCCTAAGGACAATACGCTCGCCGTCAACAAAATAAGGCCGAGTACGAACAAAGTACGCTCGGCGCCGAACAGCTCCATGGCCAGCGACACAGGCAGAATTCCGAGCGGCATGAGCCCGAAGGTCATTTGGAAAAGGCTTGCCACCCGGGCGCGGTGTTCGTCGTCGCTCAACTCCATCGAAAGCGCCTGCCCGAGAGCGAACCGGCCGGCCTCTCCGATGCCCATAAAGATCATGACGATGATTCCGATCCAGTAGATCGGCAGTCCTGCGAACACGACCAACCCAAACGCCGAGACAAACGCCGACCCCATCAGTACCAGGCCGCGTCTCTGGCCCTGGCGCATGGCCGCTATCGCAAGCGCCCCCACCAGAGAACCAACGCCCATGACGGCCACCAGCACGCCGGTCTTGAACTCTGACGCTTCAAACACGTCGCTCGATATGGCCGGGAGCAGCATCCTGAACGGCATCGACAGAATGGTTCCGAGGGCGACAAAAACTATCACGGACATCAACGTCCGGTTTCGCCGTACGTAAGTGAAACCTTCAGCAGTGTTGGAGAGGATGGAGCGGCGCGGGGCGTTAGGGTCCGGCGGGAACTTCGGCAGTATGCCAGTTAAACCGATGGCGGTCAGGTTCAGGCCGCACACGATGAAGTACACGCCGTCAGCCCCGATTAATCCGTATAGGATGCCGCCCACCGCCGGCGCCGCCATCGCGGTAAAGCTCATCGCAGCGGAGTTGAGCGACATGGCGTTGGACATAAGGTTCTTCCCGACGATCATCGGGATCACGACCTGCCGGGCCGGCATCATGAAAGCGAATATCCCGCCCTGGAGGACGGACGCAATCAGGATGTGCTGCCAGATGATCAGGTCCGTGAGGACGAGGAGTCCTATCGAGAGCGCCAGCAACACTTGTCCGAACTGAGTGGCCTGGATTATGGACCGCCGCTCAAACCGCTCGGTGAGCGTCCCGCTGACAACGGAACCGATCAGCATCGCCGGGGCAAAACCCGCGCTGACGATGCCCGTCAGTGCGTACGAGCCGGTGATCTCATAGATCAGGATGCCGCGCGCCAGCATCTGCATCTGCGTACCGCTCATGCCGGTCATCATGCTCAGCCACAGGAAGCGGTAGTCCCGATTCCCGAGCGATTCAAATGTGCGGCCGAGCAAACGGGACGCACCGCTTTTGTGTGCGACGCGCACCGGATCGGCGTTCACCCCTCCGGGAAGCGATGCCCCGGGAGGGGCCGAGTTGACGGACCCGCGGTCAGGCGGTAGGGCATCGTCGGTAGCAGACGCCCTTCGTCCAGGGGGTGGTTCGGAAGCAGCCATTCATCCTCACAGAAAGGATGGTCTCCGGTTCGCGCCGCGCTCCATAATTGGAGTTCGGTCGAACCACCCGTGGAGGTTTGATGACACTGGCGCGGGCGGAAATACAAATCGTCACGCTCGCATACGATCAGCGAGGTCGTGGGCGATGGAGATCACCATTTGATCGAAGCGGAGTATATACCTGTCGAGGTGTGAGATTATTGCAGAAATAGCCGGGGCTTCCGTACGCGAAGGCCACCCGCCGATACAATTCGCAGGCCACCCGCAGGACAGCCGTCGGAATCAACGCCGACATACCTTCAAACACGCCCGATCGCGCTCGCCAACAACCAGAGGAGACCATTGCTGGAACCGCCAAACCTGAAAGATGTGATCGACGCTGGTCGCCGAATTGCGCCTTACATCCACCGGACCCCAATACGACAGTACCCGGCGTTAGGCCGCCTCGTCGGCCCGGGAACCGAGCTCTGGGTCAAGCATGAGAACTACCAGGTCCTCGGTTCGTTCAAACCCCGTGGCGGCATCAATCTCGTATCGCAACTGGGGTCGGATGAGCAATCCCGCGGTCTCGTTGCCGCATCCACCGGGAACCACGGTCAATCAGTGGCGTTCGCCGGGAAAACATTCGGGGCTTCTGTGACCATCGTCGTTCCAAACGTGGCAAACCCGGGGAAACTCCAGTCAATGAAGGACCTGGGCGCGACGGTCATCCAGCACGGGGATCTGTTTGACGAATCCCATGATTTCTCTATACAGATGGCCGCCGACAACGGCGCCCGTCACGTCCATTCGGCCAATGAGCCGGATCTGATCGCCGGCGTTGGGACCTACTCCCTAGAGATCTTCGAGGATCTGGCGGACATCGATGTCATGATCGTACCGGTCGGCGCGGGAAGCGGGGCCTCCGGAGCGGCGATCGTCACGGACGCGGTGTCGCCTTCCACGGAGGTGATCGTCGTTCAGGCGGAGGCCGCGCCGTCGGCTTTCCGTTCATGGGAGAGCGACACGTTAATCGAGGCGCCGATGGCCACGGCGGCGGAGGGGCTGGCGACGGCGCATTCTTATGAACTGCCGATCGGCATCCTGCGGGAGCGCGTGAATACCTTCGTCCTGGTGTCCGAAGAGGAGATCAGACAGGCGATCGTGAGCTACCTGGAGCACGCCCGGACGCTGGTGGAGGGCGCCGGAGCGGTTTCGCTGGCGGCCGCCATCAAGCTGAAGGACCGCCTGGCAGGCAAACGCGTGGTGGTGGTGGCGAGCGGCGGAAACCTGTCGATGGCGCACCTGCGCGAGGCGTTGGCGGGATAGTCGTCGGATGGTCGATGTGTCATGGGTGTAGGTTCGGATTGGATCCACCTGAGGGCGGGCCGTTGCCCGCCAATATGATTGCTCAACCGTACTTACGCGTTCGTGCGCTCGATGTCCTCGTCCAGCGCTTTCACCCGCAGGTAATCCTCGCGGTACAGCGCGTACGCTCGCTCCAGGTAAAGCTGGGCAAGCTGCCCGCCGATCTCTGACTTGTCCAAAGCGGCGTCGATTAACCGGTCGATATTCCGGTTTTCGGCGACGTGAAAAGCGATGGCCCGCATATGCGCCGTCGCCTCGCCCGCGGTCTCTTCATCCCCGCCCTCGGCGGCAAACCTGAGGCGGCCGGTGAGCTTGGTCAACTCGCCCAGCTGATCGGCCTCACTCATCATTTCATACACCACGTTGTCCACGGCGTAGTCGGTCGGCGCAACCGTTTCCGCGGATCCAGCCGAATCGCCCGCCCCCCCGAGTTCGGGATTGGACGGGGCGCCGATACGGTATCGGTCGCCGTACTCGCTCAGAATCTCGCCAATGACGCCCATCATGTTCGCCGCGTCCGCAAGCGGTCGATTCCCGGCGAAGATCAAGTCGTCTCCCCGCTCCTCTGCCACCGATAAGAGGTACTCGTAACTCTCAACGGATTCCGGGGCAGGGGGGAATGCGAACGCAGAAAGGTCCGCCTCGCCGCCCATCGGCATCTGGCCCGCCAGGAACGGCGGGATGTATTTCTGAAGATCCACGCTGACCGGGAGCAGGATCAGGTAGGTCGCAGCGACCGAGTCCGGGTTGGCGTTATCCCTGAAGTACACCAGAGCGTGACCGCGGGGGGAGTTAGCGTCTCCGCGTTCAAATGTTAGATCCATCGGTCTGTCGCCTCT
>MPMA02078618.1_pt1 | contig 20602 bp, 20 predicted proteins | sample 1617361 | NCBI WGS metagenome assembly MPMA02 (sample SAMN05944807, study PRJNA350692) | marine metagenome | biome: marine; feature: ODZ; material: water; isolation source: 180 m water sample filtered on 0.2 um supor filter | place: Pacific Ocean | collected 2012-04-08 | depth 180m m | reverse complement strand
TGTTTCAAAAAATGACAGTGCTTTGTTGATCGCTTTTTTCATGATCCCCTTTTTAGAGGAAAATGTAGCCCACATTGCTCTTAACGTATCATGCACATCATAAATGACTTTTATACCCAGTTTCTTTTTCATTTGCTTGGCCAAAGGCAACAGGTCAAACTCATGTATATGGAGTATATCTGCTGGGGCTGCCATGGAAACTTCATCTTGTATTATTTGAATATAATTTTTTATGGGTGTAGCGCTGCGGGATACATTGATATGCCTCAAGTGTTCTTCAGATAAATCCATATCCCCATCCCAGCGGGTGCAGTATAAAATGTTATAACCAGCATTCAGCAGTGATTTTATTTCGCGATGGTATACGCGTTCATCGTCAGGCTTATGCCCTGAAGTAGCCACAACAATCATTTAAAATACCGTTGCAATCGCCGCTGCTCACCGACAGTCATAAAACCGGTGAAATACAAAATGACTGGAAAAGCTATTGATAAAATCAACTTATTTACCCAGGTATCTATCATTGTATAACTCATGGCAAACACGAACATGATGGACATGATTACACGAATTATCCTGCCCCACTCGTAATCCATGGGAAACGACTGCAGGTTCATAAAAAATATCAAAAAAGCCATGGCTGCAAACGATGCACAGGTTGCCCAGGCGGCGCCCATGGCACCGTATTCAGGAATTAAAATAAAGTTTAGCACAATGTTGGTGAAAGCACCCATGGCTCTCACCGCCATGAGGTTTTTTGATTTCTCCTGCAAATACATTCCAGGTACCTGCAAAATATATACCCCATGAAACCAGTAACCCAGGGCAATCACAGGAACAATAGCCGTGGAAGCCCAAAATGCTTCTCCATAGAATGAAATTCCACCAATATTGATTCGTACAATATCTTCAACCCATATATAAAGCAGGAGCCATAAAAATCCTAATATGGCCAATACATAGGTTGTTATCCTCGCAAATACAATTTTCTGATCCGCTCCGGCTTTTAAAAAAAATGGCTGCCAGCCCATATTGAAACCCATGACCGCCAGCATCATCAGCATGCCGATCTTATAACCGGCGCTGTATAAACCCACAGTTTCCATGTTGGTCAGCCATTTCAATAAATATCGGTCCGCTATTTCCATCAGCATGGAAAAAATACCCGCTGGCAGAAAAGGGAACCCAAATGTCATCAACCTCCGCCAATACTTTCCCGACACATGCTTTACACTGAATCGCTTTAAAACAATGGGCAGGGATATGATCAACAAGCTGCCAGAAACAATGAGGTTGCTTAACAATACGCCTTCAATACCCATTTTCAGCACAAGCACAAAAACCAGGTTCAGTGCCATAGTGGCGATTACATTGATTAAGCTTAAGGCAATATATTTTGTTGGTTTTTCTTCAGCCCTTAAGATGAGTTGGGGCACGGACCACAATACATCACAGAACAAAATCCAGGCAATTAATACAATTAAGCGCGGGTAGGCGCTGTCCAGTATAATGGGTGCCAGCGCATTTTGATTCAAGGAAACAACAATCGCAAATAATAATGATGTCAGCACAAGGGAAACATAAGCGCTGGAAAAAAACGCGGTTCTTTCCTCACTTTTGGTTTGCACATACTGTTTCATCAGGGCAACGTCCAATCCATAGTGGAGCACAACCCCCATAAAGCCCATGAATACATAAGCTAACGAGATTACACCATACTCTTCAGCGGTAAATATATTTGTGTACAGGGGTAAAAGTAAAAAGGTGACCAACCGGGCAAGGATATGGCCTGTACCGTATATTGCCGTTTGGCCGGACAGTTTTTTGATTTGATCAAACACGTAAGTTAAAGCTGCAGCTCAAGGGTGTCCCTGAATTGGCCGCTGGCGCCAAAATTTTCCTTAAAGCGGGCTAATCCCATATTGGGCTCTTCATTTACCGTAAAAATGCCGAAGTCAAAAATAGAATAATGGTGATCAATGGCCCATGCAAAGATCTTGTAAAACAATAAATTGATGGGGCGCGCTTCCTGGTAATCTTCGTCATGGCTGATGTAAAAGGCCAAGACTACATTTTCACTGGCAATAAAATTCACAACACCGGCAACCATTTTATCCTCAAGATAGGCGCCGAACAGGTTGACCTTATCCGGAAATAAATCTTTCAGATGCAGTAATTCATTCAGCGTATGAGTCGGTTTTACACCATGGCGTATACTCAAGTTTTTGGAAAGAATTTCATAAAATGCCTTATAATCACCAGATTGTTTTACCACCACCCCGGAACGTTCTGCCTTACGGACTGCCGTTCTATGCGTTTGTTTAAATTTTGCCAGTGTCGATTCAATGGTCTTTTCCAAAAAGAGAACACTGGATACTTCCCGCTTGGTGTATTGAAAACCATTACGCTGTAATGCGAAATCGATATAGTTAGATGAACGCCTGCTGTAGATCGTGGGTGGCTGTGTGAGGCGAATATTGTCAAATTTATTTGCCTTGGCATATTCCGTAAGCTGTGCAACTATTTCCAGGGAATCGGCAAAGGACAGATCTTCCGGTACAACAAACGAGCCCATGGATGCGCCGGGATGGGACACCAGTTGGAATGTATCCCCGCTTTTTACTTCAGCAGCAGGCAGTATACTTACCAATTTCTCTTTTTTATAGAACTCAAGGCTATGATCAGAGAAGCGGTCTTCCGGGTGATAGCTCAAAAACCGGCGCGTATGGAAAATGGTGCCGTTATTTGCCGAGGAAACAAAGGCATCCCAGTCTTTAGCATTGTTTATATATCGTTTTACAGTAATCATGTAACAAAATGAAACGAAAAATTAGGGGGAGATGTTTCCATAAACAATTCCTGAATGTTTTGCGTTTGCACCGCTAAAATCGACTCTCTAATTTGTTTACTTGATTTATGGGAGTTTCATGTCAGATACACACATAACACACATACAGGCCCGGGAAATACTTGATTCCCGTGGTAATCCAACTGTAGAAGTTGACGTTCATTTAAACGACGGCAGTTTCGGCAGGGCCGCTGTGCCTTCCGGTGCTTCCACCGGGGAACATGAAGCGGTTGAATTGCGCGATGGCGGAAAACGATATTTAGGCAAAGGTACACAGCAAGCTGTCAATAACGTAAATGATGTTATTGGACCAGCCATGAGCGGCAATGATGCGCTGGATCAGCGGCATATAGATCATTTGATGATCGAATTGGACGGGACTGAAAATAAGTCCAACATGGGGGCCAACGCGATTCTCGGTGTTTCCATGGCCACAGCAAGGGCGGCCGCGGATCATCACCAACTGCCGTTGTTTCAATCCCTGGGCGGCAACGATACTGCCACGCTACCGATTCCCATGATGAATATTCTAAATGGCGGTAGCCATGCAGACAACAGTGTAGATATCCAGGAGTTTATGGTGTTCCCTATTGGCGCCTCATCATTTTCTGAAGCACTGCAAATGGGTACTGAAATATTCCACCACTTGAAATCTGTTTTAAAAGGAAAAGGATTAAACACTGCTGTAGGCGACGAAGGAGGGTTTGCCCCGGATCTTAACAGTAATGAAGAAGCGATTGAAGTTATTCTTGAAGCAACTAACAATGCTGGATATGAAATTGGAAAACAGGTTTTTCTTGCCTTGGATGTGGCCGCCAGTGAATTATTCAAGGATGGCGTGTATCATTTAGAATCTGAAGGGCGCACGCTAACAGCTGAAAAAATGGTGGATTATTATTCAGCGCTGGTTGATAAATATCCCATTGTGTCCATTGAAGACGGCCTGGCGGAAAACGACTGGGACGGCTGGGTAGCAATGAATGCAAGACTGGGTGGTGAGATTCAAATAGTCGGCGACGATTTGACCGTAACCAATATTACCCGCCTACAACAGGCTATTGATGAAAAAGCCATGAATGCAATTTTAATCAAGCTGAACCAGATTGGCACAGTTAGTGAAACAATAGATGCCATAGCTTTAGCCAAGGCCAATAATTATGGTACAATTATCAGCCACCGTTCGGGTGAAACAGAAGACACCATTATTGCTGATTTCGCCGTAGCGATGTGTGCCGGGCAAATTAAAACAGGTTCTGCTTCGCGGACAGACCGCATCTGTAAATACAACCAGCTTTTGCGTATTGAAGAAACTCTGGGCAGCGCTGCCAAATTCCCGGGGATCGAAGTGCTTGGTAAATAATGCGGCGTTATTCTTCCATGCAGCGCAGGCGCAAGAAAAAACGACCAAACCAAACTCATGAATTACAAAAGAGACTGATGCGTATTGTATTGGTTCTTGGAGCGATTGTATTACTCATTATTTTCTTTTTTGGCGATCATGGTGTTTACCAATTATACCGCCTGCAACAGGAAAAAACTGAAATCCAGAATTCCATTGCCGAGTTGCGGGAAGAGAAAAAACGGTTGGAAGCTAAAAAAACGCGCCTGGAAACAGACTATGAATACATCGAAGAATTAGCCCGGGAAAAATATCGCATGGCTAAACCGGGAGAAAAAGTATTCAAGGTTGTTCCGAAAGATGACAGTGAGTGAATGGGTTATTAGTGACAGTTTGTTAAAAGCCTAAATTATAAATAATTAGAAGTTGTTGATTTTATTTATACTAATGTATATACTTTTATGGTCACATAAACAGTCTTTCAAACAAATCCGCTGTTATTATCCCCAATATTGCACAAAAAATTCAATACATAAATTTTGCTTTTTATTTAATAGCATTAACCCATTCCATTATCTTCGCTCAAACAGCGGGGGATGGTTTTACTCTAATACAAGAAATTGAAGTTGGCAGTGCTTCTACTGGCGGTATAAATGATCTTTTAACAGGCGTTGATCTGGATGGCGATGGCAATGGTGAGATTATTGTTCAAATTGGGCAATCTTCAAACGGAAAAGCAAAAATATATGAGTGGGATGGAACCGATTCCTATGATGAAATCTGGTCAGTTACTCTTGCGGTTGCTAATTCAAGTTCAGACCAAGTTCAGCGCCTGCTGGCAGTCGATGATACAGATAATGATGGCAATCTTGAATTGTTTGTGGCTTCATCAACAACGACCAGTTCAAATGCCAGGGTGTATTGTTACGAAATGTCCAGTGGCGCACTCTCATCCACAAATCCATCTACAACTTCTAAAGGCCCTGACGGAAGTAATGATTATTTCCAAGCCACCAGACGCATCCGGGCCATTGTAACCGGTAATGCTGATAATGATACTTATGGTGAACTTTTTGTCGGTAACGCTGGAAATTCAACCAGTTTAGAAGTATGGGAAGCAAGTGGTGATGATGCCTGGTCCAGTATTTCGTTAACCGGCAGTGAAGACGATATAGGTGACGGCATTATGGATATGGCTCCTCCCACAGACTTGGATAATGACAGCAATGATGATGATTTGGCTATTTGCGAGGAACAAGGGGCGTTGAATGTTATTGATTTTTCTACCTTGGCAGACCCCTCTGAAAAAACAGTCAACAACAAAAATGATACTGGTTCAAATACAACAGGCCGGGTTTTGACATACAACTTGGACAATGCAAGCAGTGCTGAAATAATCGTGTCCAATAATGGTGATGATGGGATTCTAATTTATGAATGGGTTTCAGGTTCCGACGTTTATGACCGGGATAAAACCGATGCAGTATTGTTTTCCATTGGGGCGGATATTAAAGGAATTGGGGTGTCTGATTATGATAATGATGGCGCTGGTGAGATATATTACACATATGAGGATGATATAAAATATTATGAATATGCCAGCAGTGGTGGTGATTTCGATGCTTCCGCTGATTTTTCATCTTCAAGTGACATTATAACAGGACTAACAAATAACTCGTTTGTTTTTCGTCCCTCCTCAAATATCGGTACTACTTTATTAGATGGTGATCAGTACCGTGACTTTGTTATGGGAACGGATGGTCATGGTACCAGTGGTCGTGGTGAAATTTTTATTGTTGAGAGCAATACAGAATCTATTATTCCAAAAGTTACTATCTCCGGCTCTTCTGACCATTTCCGGATGATGTCAAGCCCAGTGGCAGGTCAGATTTACGGCGATCTGTTGAGCGAACTCTGGACCCAGGGGATGACAGCGGGCGGTGATGCTACAAGCGGTGATAATAATGTCTGGACCTATTCCGGCACCGGATGGATAGATGTAACTGACATATCCGGCTCAGGTACGAGTTTAACTGCCGGCCAGGGATTTCTAGTATATGTGTATGTCGATACGGATAATGATGGGGATACCGGCGATACTGGTGCTAATGGTTATCTTCCTGTTACTTTGAGTGTAAGCGAAACGGGGAATAGCTCAAGCGCTACGGTACCTAGTTCAGGTTCAATTGCAGATGAGGCATGGGAACTTGCCGGAAATCCCTATGCGTCTACCATTGATTGGGATAATGTCACCCAAACAAATGTAACCACCTCTGCTTATGTCTGGGACAGCCAGGCTGGTACGCCAGCATACATAAGTTGGAATGGTTCATCTGGAAGTTTAACAGATGGTCTCATTGCTCCGTATCAGGGCTTCTGGGTGCAAGGCGATGGTGGAACCGGTTCCATCACAATAACAACAGCAAATAAATCCAGCACCGCCGGCTCATTCTACAAAACAATGAACGACAGCGCCGGCAGCATGAGCTTCACCATCGCTTCCGGAGATTACAGCGATCAGACATTTGTGTCATTTATAAATAACGGCGAGGAAGGGATAGATAACTCCGATGCTTACAAGCTCCTGCCCATGACCCCAAGTGAACGGGTGGTGGGTATCAGCTATGCGGAAGGCAACGGCCTGGATATCAGCAACCTGCCGTACAGCCATGAAGGTTCCATAGCTATTCCTCTGGACATCATGTATTTGACGCTGGATGCTAACTACAACTTTGTTACAAATGAAAATGATGTAACCATGAGTTGGGATTTATCTAGTTTGCCGGAAACAATTATCGGTTTAACATTAACCGACAATACCACCAATGCAACTACTGATCTATTACAATCAGAGGAAATGACATTTACAACAACAGCCAAAGGGAGTTTTTCAGCCTACGGCTCTGGTGGGGTAAATATTTATCCTGAAGTGGGGGCAAGCCACTTTACCCTGACCGTGGTTTACAGCGCATTGAACACCAATGACGATATGATGCCTAAAGAATTTGCCCTGCATCAAGCGTATCCCAATCCCTTTAACCCAACTACCACCATTACTTTTGATGTGCCGGCACAAACACATAGCAATGCGTCACTACGGATATATGACATCACCGGTCGTTTGGTGGCCACGCTAGTGGATGAACAGCTGACTACGGGGACCCATACGCTACAGTGGCAGCCTGTGAACCTATCATCCGGTCTGTATATCGTACAGCTGAAGGCCGGGCAGAAAATATTCAACCAGAAAATAACATTTATTAAATAGGACAAAATCATGAGAAATAAAATCGCACAAATTATTGTATTGTCACTACCGCTGGTCACAGTTGTTACCGCTCAGCCTCAGCCGCCGGACTTCCCAGGTGCACCCGGCCAAGCACCCATTGGCGGACTTGGCCTTCTTGCAGCTACCGGCGGAGCCATAGCATTGAAAAAATTATATGATAAACATAAAAAATAAACTCTCGCCCCTGGCTTTGTTTCTGCTGAAAGCAGGCGGTATTTATGCTGCCTGGCAACTGCTTTATGACTTGGTTGTTCTGCCTGATGGACGATTAGATACCTGGTTAAGTATAACTGGTGTAAAACTCGCTGCCGCTAGCTTATCATTATTAGGTTGGGATATTGGATCTACAGGTCGTTTTATTGCCTGTGTTGGTAACAGAGGAGTGGAAATTCAAAATGGGTGTAACGGTATGGATCTTTTGGGACTATACGCAGGTTTTATCATTGCCTACCCTGGTTATTTAAAAAAACGCATGGTCTTTATAGCGGGTGGAATTGGATTGTTATTCGTTGCCAACGTTTTCCGTATTGCTTTTTTTGCACTATCTAATTTGTATTATCCTCAATACTGGGATCCTGTACACTATTACAGTTCTTATGTCTTTTTCTATCCTATTGTATTAACGTTGTGGTACCTATGGACAACCGTGAGCGATCATACCGATATCTTTTCTGGCGGAAGTTATTCATCAGTCTGATTGCAATCGGGCTGGTTTATATATTATTTATTCGTCCAATACAATCCTTTACAGTTAGAGAATTTATTCTTCCCGCTTTTGATTCCTTGATAACACCTGATAGTGAAATCCTATCATCTCCAGGGGTGGATGAATTTTTTCTGGAATCAATAACAAATTCATTCCCTAGAGTAAAAATAGAAGTTCCTTTTAATGGCTATTTCTGGCTGGCCATGTCCATGCTCTGGCCTGCAAAAAATAAGCGCTTTAGTAGAGTTGTTTGGAACTACAATTGGGCATTGTTTATAATCATCCCTCTTGCGGCAATAGGCATATTAAACGGTTGGACATGGCTGGCGCCAATTGTCAATGTGCATGAGAAAGTGTACAAGGCGTTGTTTTTGATATTGGGTGTTTTAGCTGTCCGGGGAGCAGACGAACTGCTCAAAAACTAGTCTTTTTTGCGTTGCCTGGAAAAGTCCTGGCTGGCTGTATACAGTAAATCTTTTTCTTCGTCCGTCAGGCTTTCATAGCCGCTTTCATTAATTTTATCCAAAAGCTGGTCTACCTTTTGCTGCATTTCAATTTTTTGCTGGTCTTTGCGACTGCCAATTGATGATCGAAATTCTTCAAGTTGTTTATAAATGGAAAAACGGAAATCTTTCCAGCGCCAGTAGTAGCGTAAGTAAACAAAGCCAATAACCATCCCAGATAAGTGCGTTACGTGGCTGATATTGGAATGGTTATTAAACGAAGATAGAAAAGCAACGGCCCCCAGGAAAATCACGAACCACTTTACTTTAATGGGTATCATAAAATAGAGGTAAACAGTGCGGTTGGGGAACATCATGCCATACGCCAGTAATATTCCATATATGGCACCACTTGCTCCGATCAGGACTGCATAGGATTGGCCTGAATTAAACAATAACCAGATCAATCCTGAACCAATACCCGTTAGAAAATAATAGCGTAAAAATTGTTTTCTGCCCCATATGGACTCCATTTCGGAACCGAACATCCACAATACAAACATATTGATCAACACATGGAATACATCGCCGTGGATAAACATATAAGTCACCGGCTGCCAGATCATGGGCCATACAGTATTGGACGATAGGCCGAATATCCTGGCTAGGTCTATCTGGCTCTGGGAAATAAACTTGAGCGCAAACAGCCCGACATTAATCCAAATCAATACCTTTATGGCTTCTGTAAAAATTTTGGGCTTAAAGGATGTATTGCCCTGCTCGGATTGAAACTGGTACCTCAAACCAAACCTATCTTATTTAATTCCTTTAGCTGCAGGCGATGTTTAATATTCATTAACGGTGTCATAACTGAATAAGGTGCTTCCGGGACTTTTAGTTGTGGCATGGTGTAAAGTTCCAGGTCAATATCCATATTACGCTTTTGTTTATATACATTGAATATAGTACTGACAAACAAATCTCTGGGTAATATACCATCTATTTTTTTGAACCCGTATTTTAGTAACCCATCTCTGATAATAGTGGAGCAGCTGCGCTTATAAATACTGAAATCAGCATATTTCTCCGGTTTTTTGGGATTAACAGGTGTATTGTGAATAATGTCCAGTTCTTCATCCAAAATGCTGCTTAAACGCTGCGTATCTATGCCTGTGATGCGCAAAACATGGATAGTACGCATGAAATTACGCCCAAATTTATCATAATATGCCCGACCATCTTCAAGTATCTCAAATTTACCACTAACCGGTGATGGTGCAAACTCCCCCAAAGCTGGACGATAAAAATACTCTTCTGGTGTCATAATCTCGTTTTCATTCAGCAAGTGTGAAAAATTGTAAATGTTGCCATTGATGTTTATCGCGTTATGACCGAATAAAGATGCGGGGTATTTAACCAGGCGCTCATTATAATAAAAATCAACGTATGGTTCGTCAGCGGGTGGTTCGTCGGGCCACATGATTATTATAGGTTGACCAGTTTCGTAATCCACCTGTGGTAATTCCCGGGCACAGACCTGTTTATCCAGCCAGTGTGTCAGGTATCCTTCCCAGATCAGTCGATCTTGGAAAACAGGCTGCCCGGAGCAATGTATAAATGATTGGCTATTCTTTTTACACAATTGGCCTTTTATAATGTCGCTGTTCATTTCAAGTCAGGAGTTGTTTCAATATTTTCAGGGACTTTCGGTTACGGCAGGAATCAAAATGATATTCCAGATTTGCATTAATATAATTTGCTATAACGCGCCTATCTTTTGCTGTAACAACCTGGTTGGATATATCATCCCGGAAGGATGTATCATTTATGTTTGCATGTATTAGATATTCAAGTATTTGTCGGCTGTTGGGCCCGGCGTTAGGATCTGGAAGCATTAAGCCCGGAAATTCCCGTTCCGGTAAATGGGGTTGAAAACCTAACTGCTGCAGCAGACGCAGTTCAAAATACCAAAAACAGAGATTAAAATGCGTTTCCTCATGATGAAAGAACGATAACGTCGCCGCAAGCTCATCAAATAAGTTTTCATGGGGGTCATGATCGGCAATGGTTTTTTCAACCAGTTCTACAGTAGCGAGGGCATACGATAAGCGTTTAAGGTCATCCTGGAAATGAATCCAGTTTTTTATAAAGCTGACTTTTGATAATGTGTACAGGTTTCGATTTTGTTTATAATAAAACAACGTTTCCAGGTAATTCGCCGGCTGAAAATACGCACTGCGGGGAGACTTTTTACGCTGGGCGCCGCGGACCATGATACCCACTTTTCCATAATCCCGCGTAAAACAATGAGCGATAACACTGGTATCGCTGTATGGGAACCGTTTTAGAACAATGGCTGGTGTTTGAACGATCAAAATGACCGTTCCGGATCAATACGCTTTAGCGTAAATCACCTCGTGCTTGGCTGGCTTGCCAGAGTAAATACACTTTAAACCTTTTGTTTGCTCATCAAAAGGAATACAGCGGATAGTGGCCTTGGTTTCATCTTTTACAGCCATTTCTGTTGCAGCGTCACCATCCCAACCACAACGCACAAATCCACCCTTAGATATTCTATTTTTAAATTCGTTGTAATCTTTAACAGTATGGGTATTTTCATCCCTGAATGCTTTGGCCTGTGCGTATAAACCTGATTGAATTTCATCTAACAGGCTGGAAACCTGGTTTACCAGATCACCTTTTTCCAGTGTCAGTTTCTCATTGGTGTCGCGCCGTACTAGTACAACCTGGTTATTTTCTACATCACGCGGGCCGACTTCCATCCGTATGGGTGCGCCTTTCATTTCCCAATCATTGAATTTATAACCGGGGGTGTTGTCAGACCAATCTTCATATACCCGAATATGGCTTTCCTTTAAACCGAAAGAGATTGGCTCAATAAAATCCTTAATCAATTTTACATGGTTTTCATTTCTCGCAATCGGTACCACAACAACCTGGTGAGGTGCAATTTTCGGCGGCAGGCGCAAACCTTTGTCATCGCCGTGGGCCATGATAACAGCCCCAACTAAGCGCGTACTCACTCCCCAGCTGGTGGCATACACATGATCTTCTTTATTATCTTTGGTTTGAAAGGTTACATCAAATGCTTTGGCGAAATTCTGCCCCAGATTGTGGGACGTTCCCGCCTGCAGCGAACGCTTATCACCCATCATTGCTTCGATACAATAGGTTTTTTTAGCGCCGGCGAATTTTTCTGCATCCGTTTTGAGGCCTGTTAAAACGGGTATAGCCAAATAATCTTCTGCCAGTTGGCGGTATAATTCCAGAATTAGCAGTGTTTCTTCTTCCGCTTCTGCAGCTGTGGCATGTGCTGTATGTCCTTCCTGCCAGAGAAATTCTGTCGTACGTAAGAACAAGCGGGTGCGCATTTCCCAGCGCACCACATTTGCCCATTGGTTAATTAACAGGGGCAGATCCCGGTAGGACTGAATCCATTTTTTATACATAGACCAAATGACCGTTTCTGAAGTGGGCCGCACAATGACTTCTTCATCCAAACGTGATTCAGGGTCTACAACAATACCTCCCTCCCCATCTGCTTTCAGGCGTGTATGGGTAACAACAGCGCATTCCTTGGCAAATCCTTCCACGTGTTCTGCTTCCCGGGCGAGATAAGATTTTGGAATAAACAGGGGAAAATATGCATTCACGTGGCCCGTTTCTTTGATCATGCCATCGAAGGATTCTTTGATATTATCCCATAGAACAAAGCCGTATGGTTTAATGACCATGGTCCCCTTAACGGGGCCGTAATCCGCCAAGCCGGCCTTGAGTACAACGTCAGTATACCATGCTGAAAAATCTTTAGATTGGGGTGTAACGCCTTTAGACATTGTGTTTGCTATGCAAAAAATTGAAACTGAAATTACCGGGGTTCGTCGGGGCAATCAAACTGTTTGTTGAGGCAGCTTATGGTTACAAAAGCAGAAATTAAACATATTCGATCATTACATAAGAGTAAAGGCAGAAATGCCCACAAGCAATTTATTATTGAGGGCCAGCGCCTGGTCAAGGAAGCTTTATTCTGTAAGCAGGAACTGCAATTTGCATATTATACACGTGCATTTCAAAAAAACCATTCCGGACTTTTAAAAGACGTTATTAAACAACACTCTATGGCAAAAGCAGTATCGCCAGCAGAAATGAAAACCATGTCAGCGGCAGAAACACCGCAGGGAATATTAGGCGTCTGCATTATTCCCGAAAACCCTGAACTTGATGTGGAATCCAATGATAACTGGCTTTACCTGGATAATATTGCAGATCCGGGGAATATGGGGACACTGCTGCGAACGGCTGCCTGGTTTGGAATAAACACAATTGCTTTATCCGCTGCCTGCGTTGATATTTATAATCCAAAAGTTGTACGCAGCGGCATGGGAGCTCATTTTAACATTACATGTACGTCTAATACGGATATAAAACAATTTAATACGAGCCATACCATTTTAGGTGCTGATTATAAAGGAGAAAATTTGTCCGTACTGAAAATAAACGCGCCCTGGGTAATGGTCCTGGGCAGCGAAGCCCATGGAATTTCATCGGGTAATTTGAGACACATTCAGCACTTGATCGCAATCCCGAAGAGCGGTACAGGAGAGTCGTTAAATGTTGCTGTTGCCGGCGGTATATTATTGTCAAGGTTAACAGGTAAAAATTAAAAAGCCCCGAAGTGCGGGGCTTTTTCAAGTGCTGGTTTAAATTTTTATGGTTCAAAAACCATAGTAAAACATATATATTTATTACCATTGAAAACAATAGAAAATACAAGGATACTTTGCATTTCGGATGTCTTGCAGTAATTTTTTAGTCTATGAATCCAGCGGAAACTGAACCTTTACCGAGAGAAAACAGCGATGAGCCGTACTCTAACCATAAAAAATGTATTCGGAATAGTCATTCTTTCAGTGCTTTCTGCACTGCTGGTGGGCACAATGATTGCCTCCGTTGGACTCGTATATCTCCCCGAAGCAGATAATCAAACCACTAATTTCCTGGCATTATTTATAGGCCAGGGGTTTATGATAATTCCTCTGTTGTTATTCCTGACTGCAAGAAAAGAATCGCTGGTGGAGTGTTTACGTTTACGCAAACTTTCCCTCCCTGTGGTATGTATTACATTTGTTTTGTCATTTGGTATAATTGTAATTGTCGATGAATTCGACAGGTTAGCGGGATTACTATTCACACCTCCAGAATATATGGATCAACTGGGCTATATGCTGAAATTCGATTCGTTTAATATGGCAATGTTTTTGATGTTCGGAATTGTCATACTAGCTCCTCTGGGGGAAGAATTATTATTTAGGGGCTTTCTGCAGAAATTTCTTGAAGAGCACTGGCAAGATGTAACTAGAGCGGTGTTAGTGACAAGCCTGTTTTTCGCTATTATTCACTTAAATCCGTTTTGGTTAATTCAAATATATTTACTAGGCGTTATGCTGGGTTTTCTGGCTTGGCGGACAGGATCTATCTGGGCGGGGTTTATCCTCCATGCAGCAAATAATTTAATGGCCTTATTATTTACTAATTATAACCAAGCTCTGGAAGGAATTTATTCCTTGAATGGACATGTCGCACCCTGGATTTTAATCGTTGGGATAGGGTGCATAGTCTTTGGATTCAACTTGTTGAATAAAACAGTAAGGATCAATCAATGAAACAGCAAATGTTTGAACGGGAGATTCATGTATTACGGGACACATTTCGCCGTCTCATGCGCCGCCACGCCCATACAAACCTGGTAAAACTCATCGATAAAACTCACCCAGCGGACATGGCAGTTCTTTTCCGTTATTTTGATGAAACCGAGCAAAGCCAGCTTTTTGATCTTATGCGTCCTGATGACCATACAGGTGAATTCTTGACAGAACTTGACGAATCAATTATCCAAAGCCTGCTAGCTGAAATTTCCGCAGAACGTATCGCTGAATTAATTGGTCCTGTCAGCGCCAGTGACCAGGCAGAAATCCTTAATCATCTTCCGGAAGACCAGGCGCAGAATATTATTGACCTGTTGAAAAAAGAAGAAGCAGAAGAACTGGAAGAAATTCTTGCTTACCCGGAAGACAGTGCCGGTTCATTGATGTATACAGATGTATTTACCCTCCACGAAGAAATTGCGGCCACGGATGCCATTGCTGCCCTGCAGCATGAAGAAGAGGCTGAAATGGTATTTTACCTGTATGTAACAAATGACGAAAACCAGTTAACAGGTGTGATTTCCCTCCGCGACCTTGTTACCACAACACCCGACACCTTGTTAAAAGATATGATGGTCAGGAAGGTTCATGCTGTACGCCCTGATACAGACCAGGAGGAAGTTGCCCAAGTGGTGTCACAATACAATTATTTAGCTGTTCCTGTTACAGACCGGGATGACAGCCTTCTAGGAATTGTTACAGTTGATGATGTGGTCGATGTTATTCGGGAAGAGGCAACTGAAGATTTTTTAAAGATGGCTGGAGTGGGAAAAGACCGTGAAATCCTTCTTAAATCATCATGGGAAAATGCAAAAAGCCGTCTCCCCTGGCTCTTTGCCAGCTGGATCGGTGGTGTAGCCGCCGCAACTGTTATCGGATTGTATGAAAATCTTTTGGAAACAACACTGGTCCTGGCAGCCTTTATCCCTGTCATCATCGGTATGGGCGGTAATATTGGAACACAGACATCAACCATTATAGTTCGTGGATTAGCTACTGGCAGGGTAAATGTGGGCAATAATATGAAAATCTTATTCAAGGAAATTCGCGTAGGCTTGATTCTGGGGGTACTTTATGGGGTTTTGCTGGGGTTGTTTACACTGACACGTTTTATGGATTCATCACCAAACCTGGGAATTGTCGTCGGTTTGAGTATCACAACATCCATGTTAATAGCAACATCCATTGGTGCATTTGTTCCGCTATTGTTAAACAAGCTGGAAATCGATCCCGCTGTTGCCACCGGGCCTTTTGTCACCACCAGTATTGATATAATAGGTGTTACACTTTATTTTTTGATTGCATCCCTTTTCCTGCCTCTGGCATGAATTTTTTATTCTTGGCCCTGGCAGCCAGTCTGGGGATTTATATACTGTTTGTGCTTTTTTTCATTTCCGGACTTCGGCGCATAAACATTATTAATAAAGAAATTACTACATGGCCGACAGTCTCTGTTATTATTGCAGCCCGCAATGAAGAGAATAACCTGCCGGGTATTTTCCAGGATTTAACACAACTGGATTATCCAAAAGAATTACTGAATATTGTGATTGTTGATGATCGCTCTACAGATAATACCTGGTCGTTAATAACACATTTCGCCGATCAGCATGCCCATATTCAGGGGATACAGGTAAAGGAAAAATCTGCGGAAATGACCCCTAAAAAATATGCCCTGACCCAAGCAGTTGAGCAATCAACAGGAGAATATATTTTGTCAACGGATGCGGATTGTAGAATTCCCCAGGGGTGGGCGAAAAGCATGGTACGTGTGTTGGAAAATGGAGCGGGGATTGCAATAGGTTCTTCAGCAATTAACACCAGCAGGCATACCTCATTTGTACACTATCAGCTGGTAGACTTCCTTGCTTTGGTAACAGCCAATGCCGGTGCCATGGGCTGGGGGTTTTGCTGGACGGGTTCCGGGCAAAACCTAGCTTATAAACGGAAACACTTTACTGAAATAGATGGTTTTAATCCTGTACGTAAACGAGTTTCCGGTGATGATATTTACCTGGTGCAGTCCATAGGAAAAAAATACGGATGTGCTTTCAACTCTGATCCCCATAGTTTCATAAAAACCAAGCCAGTGCCCTCTTTAAAGCAATTTATAAGCCAGCGTATACGCTGGTCTTCCAATTCCCGGTTTGCAGCAAAAACAGATCTATTTTTCTTATTCTTTTTATTTAATGCCTTTGTGATGAATACTTCTTTACTGACCGGATTGTTTTTTCCACATTTATATTCCCTTTTACCTATGGTGTTTGGTGTCAAATTTATGTGTGACGCATTGGTAATCTTTTCTGGAGCTGCTAAACTACACCTCGTTTTCCCATCCATAATTTTTATGTTTTGGAGTATTATACAGCCCTTCTATATACCCTTTGTAGGTTTAGCCGGATTAGCTGGCAGATTTAAATGGAAACCATAATGAAACGCTTGATTATTATTCTTTTTTCCTGTGTTTATGCCCTTGCCGGGCAGGAGTATAAAATTACCTTTTTTAGCCTTCCTGCTATAGATGTAAACATGCACAAAGAAAACAATACTATCAATTTCAAGGCACAAACAGTGGGGTTTATTGATCTTATCTGGCCTGCTACAAACAATTATTCGGTGACCTACAACCAAGCACACTTCGGCATACTAGCTTATAATAAAAAAATCCGCCAGGGGTCAATAAAATACAAGGTTTCCGCAACCTACAACCCGGCAGACAGCATGCTAACTTATGATAATCAAACTCTGAAGCGCATACCGGAAGTGCAGTCGATTTTTACAATCCTTGCGCGGGTACAAAAAGAAACTGCTGTTGAATTGGATGCAAAATGGTTTCCCATGGAACACGATGGGCAATTATTTTCTACTCGATTACTCTGGGCAGATACAAGCACCGTTATGATTGGAGACAGCGCTGTATTATGTGATCATTACCGGCTGGACATCAAAGCAGAAGAGGATGTAACATCTCCACCTGAGCAATCAGACTATTTTATGAATAATATCGTTTTTCCAGAGGCTGTGCGCCAATTATGGGTCGAAAAACATGGTCAGCGCCGAATCATCCAGGCGGGCGTGAAGGTGTATGGAATTAATATCAAAGCAAGAATTAGCAATGTCTGAACGCACTTTTTGGCAATTGTTTAAAAAACACATCATCGCTTGGCTGTTGATTGCTGTCATTGTAGTAGTGGCCCTCATGTTGGGTATCGATGAAAAAATTATTGTATTCGCAACATTGGTGCTGGGGCTTTTTACACAGCTGTTTGCCGGCATCGGGGCATTGATTGCCATGATTCCCTTTATAGGACCATTGATTGTAAAAGTGTTTGCTATACCTTTTTTCTGGTTGTTGAATGCCCTGGGCTATTTTGTGGGTGTGATTGCCATTAAACGCGGCTATTCCGGTGAATTCATGAAGTCCCGGGTATTAACCGTAGCTTTGCTGGTAGGCATTATTGTCGGTTATATTATTGGACATCTTATACCCTTGAGATGAGATAATGGAAATTCTTGTTCTACAGGGCCCCAATCTAAACCTCATCGGCGTGCAGTCTGCCAAAGTCGGGGAAAGGGTCACCTTGGACAAAATGAATAAAGAGCTGCGCCAGCATGCGCACGGCATCAGCCTGGAAATCCAACTCCGGTTTTTACAAACCCACAAAGCTGAAAAAGCCGTTTCGTTTCTCCAGCGCAACCGCAATAAAGCTCAAGGAATTATTTTTGCCCCAACCGCCTGGAGCCGTTATGAATACTCCGTTCTAGATGCATTAACATTGTCCCAATTACCAAGCGTTCAAGTTCTGTTAGATGGAGAATATGGGTCTATCAATAAAACAGATTCTATTTACACCCCTATATGTATTGATACGGCTGTTGAACATCCCATGGAAGTATTTAATGCTGCACTGGATTTATTATTAAAACATATTCATAACGATTGATTATTGCTTTTAGAACCACAATAATTTTTCTCTTTAGCATTGTTACACTTGCCTGGTTAATCAGTTGCACTCCGCCACCCCCACTTCTTGAACCGGAGCCCCCTGTTGTAATTACGCTTGTTGACACTGTTATTGTTGAAAAAGAAATTCCTGTAGTAGAAATAGACCCCATTGTACACACATCAAACAATTTTGATGAAATTTCCTTTATTTTACCAGCAGAAATCAACGCCCAGCACCTGTGGTTTATAGAGGAATCCCTGCGGGAAATATCTGCTGGATCCGTAAAACATATACTTGCTGATTCCGTTCGGGATGATTCATTATCTGTTTTGATAGCGCAAACGATTTTCAATGATTTTTCAGCTGATGTTCCCAATTATAAGTTTTTATCTGCAACCTCTTCCGGTGATTCACTATTTATACATTATAAACTGAATAAAATGTTTATAGACCACTTAATTAAACCATATCTGGATACATACGGTTTTCCTGCGCTTAAGTCAATTGCCCCTTTATATACGTCCCATCACAATCCACCGGCTCTTGAAGCTGTTTCAGAACTGAAGCTTATACTACCCTGTGAAGCTTGTGCTGTCCCCAAACAAGCCCTGTTGTTGCCCAACGCTCCCCGAAACTACAGGAATGGTACACACAGGGGCATTGATTTTTATGTAAACTGGGGATCTCCGGTCAGGGCTGTGGCAGATGGTGTTGTAATACGCGCTGATCAGCATTATGAAGAAGTCCCGTCTGAGTTCAGAAAAAAGTTATTGGCAGAGGCTAAACAGTTAGGACATACACCATCTGATGTATTTGAACATATTTTAGTGGGCCAATCCGTTTATATTGATCATGGATTTGATTTGGTACCCGATTATCGGACAGTATCAATATATGCCCACTTATCCCATGTAAAACCAGAAATAAAACCGGGCGAATTAGTTGCTACAGGTCAAGTGATGGGACTTTCTGGGAACAGCGGTACAGAACCCAGTACTTTGGGAACCCGTAAAGGCGCTCATCTTCACTGGGAACTGATTTTACAGGATGCTGGAGGGGAATATTATTTAGGACAGGGCTGGGATACAGAAAAACTGTATCAAGAATTAATTCGCATCTTCAGCGAATAAGGCACTGTTGACCACGATCCCGTGCTTCAACATGAACCTGTTTAAAATGACATCTCGGGAAATATCTGGCTGCAATTCTTCCATTTTTTCTAAAAACGATCTGTAAATTTTGTTTACTGTTTTACGTTTAATAGTGATATCAAATTCAGGAAAGTGATCTTTATTATCCGCATACCACTGCACCAGCAGGTGCCTGGCGAATATATCATTAATTAACTTATTAAATGAGAAGCCGTTATTTATAGACACATTTGCATAAAATGAATAATTGTTTGTTTCGTTTACTAACCAATCCAATGTTATTTCTTTTCCCCCAATTCTACCAATAACCTTATTATCAACTTCCGTTAACATACTAACCGGTATACCTGACATAGAATTGACACCTTCCATTTTCTGAATGGAATCCCACACGTTATATAATTCAGCTTGATTTAATGAGGCATCATATTTTAGATAAAGGGTATCTAAAAATTTTGTGAAATTTTCTTCACGGTAACCGTATTTTCCTTTTTGCACTTCTTCCTTTAACTTGTTCCGGTCGATTTCTATTCTCTTTTCTTTCATTTTTGGAATTTTATGATCTACTATAACAATATGATAACCCATTGGTGATTCCAATGGTTCAAGCAATTTCCCCTGGTGGGCAGTCCAAACTACATCATTGAAATTTTTTGACATTAACCCAAAATAGATTTGGCCCATCTCGTTCCCTTTTATCTTTGAAACCTGTGATTCACCATAGATAGACATAGCTTCCTCAAAGGTCAGTTCGCCTGATTGCATCCGCATATAGATCTTTTCAGCTTTTTTAAGGGCTTCTGTTTTTGTGCGTTCTTGGGCTTTCCCAAAAGAAAATCTGTGAGTAACCGTTAATACTTTGACATATATATCTGTATTGAGAGCATTGCTAATGAATGCCAGTGTACTGTCTGATATTTCGAGATTGTTTGCTAAATATTTTTCAACTTTTTCCACAATAAGATCATTCATTAAACGGTTTTTTTCTTCTCTAACGAAGAAACCAATTTTTGCCAACTCATTTTGAGGGTTAGCTGATAAATGTTTTTGGATAGCATATTTTCTAACAAATGCTGTTTTCTGTGAAGGTGTAAGTGCCCTAAAGGCAGTTTCATCTATACTCTGATATATTTCAGATAAATGAATCTTTTCA
>MPMA02121174.1_pt1 | contig 20642 bp, 16 predicted proteins | sample 1617361 | NCBI WGS metagenome assembly MPMA02 (sample SAMN05944807, study PRJNA350692) | marine metagenome | biome: marine; feature: ODZ; material: water; isolation source: 180 m water sample filtered on 0.2 um supor filter | place: Pacific Ocean | collected 2012-04-08 | depth 180m m | reverse complement strand
TTTTTGCCGTTATCGACAAAACCCACTTCCGGATGATTATCGCCGTAGGGATTATTGCCCCTGCCGGCGTACCGGAAGAAATGCCGCAGAGAACGCAGGAGCAAACGGTCCGACACTTCAGCCCCACATTCCTTGGCCAGCATAAGAAAGGTCACGACATGGGTGCCGGCCGCGTTGAGATGTCCATTCCCATAGGAGGTGAGGGCACTGCCGCGGCCCGCCCAAGCGTCGTTGTGCTGAGATTTGGCCGCGTTATCGACCCATTTCTGGATGTTAGCCAAAATTTGTGGATCACCGGTCCGTAGGTAGCATTCGGTGAGCGGAATTCCGCCATAACCGATGTACCAGGGATACCTGTGGGCCGGTGCATTCCGCGCCCAGTTTCGGACGACATCCAGATCTTTCTCTTCCCCGGTCGAGAGCAGGAACAGCATGCCGATGCCGCCAAGACCCTCGGTGGATTTCGGCTGCGAAAGGTAATCGGCCGCACCGCGTACAATCTTGTCGGACTTCGGGCAATTGAGCGGCCAGGTCTTGCTGTAGCCCCCCAACACCGGAACCTTCACCGTGACCGACTCGGTTTCGCCCTTGATGGCAAACTTGAGCAGGCCATCGGTTGCCTCTGCCGCGGCAAGGATTTTCCCCAGTTGGATACGCGGATCAATGTCGGCCAGTTTCTGTCCATTAATCGATTCGATAATCTGGTCCTGCTTGAGTTTCCCGGCTGCTGCGGCCGGCGAACCTTCCTCGATGTGACTGATCCGCATAACAAATGCCGGCTGGAGTAGGTCGATTCCCATGCCGACGGGGCCGAAGCGTTTGATGTTTTGCAGCGACTTGGTTTCTCCGGGGCGAGTGGAAAAAAGGCCGTTGGGATTTTTGTAGAAGGTTGTCTCCGCCGCCCAGGTAAATGGTTGGGCCGCAAGGGCAACTAGAATGAAGAGGATTACGCGATTCATTTAGTTAATCGATAAACTTATTTTTTATGAGAAGATTTTGGCTTCGGCCTCAGGCGGAGGATTACCTGCTCTCCAATCCTGGGCAACCCCTTGGGATTTACCTGCCAGGTAAGCCCATCGTTCTGGTGCCCATGAACCCCAGGCAGACAGAGCAACTCATCGCCGAAAGTCGAAATGGAAATGACGTTTCCACTTTGGTCACAAACATACTTTCTGGGTCCAGGCCCGTTCTCCACCAGATGGGAACCGGCGAAAAGAAAACTGGCAGGGAATGTATCCAGCTTTTTTTTCGTGGGGATCCCCCCGATTTCATCGGGTTGCGCAGGTGAAATGAACCTGCTGATGGGATGCTCCTGCGGCTTGCCCTTCGAATCAGGAAACACAAGCGATACGCGAACCGAATCCCCGGCAGGCTCAACGGAAACCCAGCGTGTGCGCGCCTCGTCCCGAGCCTTTCTCATGGCAGGAGTCCCGGGTTTTGCTCCCATCAGGAGCATGGCCGCGTGGATATGCATGGGCCGGGCTGCAACGGAGAGAATGGACTCGTGCTCCTTGCTACCTTTCGTACAGGCAACCAATTCGAGCAAACCTTCGTGAAGGCATACGGTCGCATTCACGTCGATGCACCGTTCCTTCAGGTTCAGCTTGATTCCGGGCAGGTTCAGTTTGCGGAGGGCTTCTTCTGACCCTTGCGAGAGTTCTGAAATCTGCTCACCACCCCATCCGACACACGAGAAAAGAAAAATCCCGAAGACAAATTTAAGTCGAATGGCCATCCAAGTTACCTCTTGAGGAAACAGTGGAAGTGTACACTACAATTGCGATCATATTGTAACGCTTGTTTGCGGATTTTTTATCTCTTCTTGCAACACACTTTTTCCTCGATCACCCTAGCTGACTCCTCCTTGGTCAGGGGCTTCTTTTCCAAACCCATCATAGGCAGGCTAAAACAGAATTGCGAGAGTGTTCCTTAATCTTGTAATTAAATTTTCGTTTCTTAATCAGCTTTGGGTTCTTTTTGATCATCTCTCTGGAGGGTTTTTGTGGGCTGGATTCAGGGTTAATTACCATCTGCCACCAGCAGGAATGAAACCTCCGCCTGAATGGTGATGAGAATCTGGCCCGGCGCGAGGGAAGCGTTACTTGCACCCACGCCTCCCTCCTCTGTGATAGAGTTGCTGTAATATAAATTTGTGCCACTCACGGAGTATCCATGCGCTGCTTCCTCGACGCCTCCAACAATCAGGCAGGTTGGGTGCATCTGAATCTCTAAGGAGTATTTACGTGATCGAAGGTTCGCCTTAAAAGCAGTAATTTTACTCCAACCAAATAGGCTGAGAGATAACACCATTGGCCGCCACGTCCCACGCCTCGAGACGGACCCAAGATTTTCCGGTCAAGTCGAGCGTTGCCTTAAGGGTTTGTTTCCCAAAAGCCCCGGTCCCGGTCAGGTCAATCCGTTTGCGGTGCACCTGTTTTCCATTACCCGTGATGACCTCGGCGAATGACATGGGAAATGTCCAGGTTAACTCAACCTCAAGCTCTGCTTGGCCCGATGCATCAAGTTTTAGAGTTTGGCCCGATTGCTTTTCTCCAACCCTAAAGCGCGGCATAAGCACCTCTCCAGTGGAAATAAAGAAGGCGCCATCCCGCAACGCTTTGAGGACCGGCTCCCAGCCGTCCTCGAAACGGGGAATATGGTCCAGACGCAAATAATTGACATTGGCATGCGCATAGAATTCGGTGGTTCGATCAACCTGAAAGATATCCACTTCGCCAACAATGTACTTTTTGGCTCCCCAGTTGGCAGTATCATCCAGAAGATCCAACACGCGCCAACCCAGACGAGGCTTTGAGAGGTCAGCGGGCATGGCTTTCCAAGCGCCACCAAGATAACGATCGGATTTGAAGAATGGCTGATCCCGATAAAGATCAGGATAACCGGTCGAGGATTTGATTCGCGGATGCGCCGCCCACATTAGCCCCCCCTCGCGTTCCATCAGTTTCAGGACATCCTCAGGACTACCAACATGATAGACCCGACCAAACCGGGGGTGATCCTCCATGAAAGGCTTATCCTTGGATCGATTCAACACCCACATCACCGGCCGCGGGAAAAAACTAATCCAATGACCGCCAAGATGGGCGTTGGGTTCTTCGCCCGGGAGCAGAAGAAAGCCATCGTCGGACAGCCTGGCGCACTCGTCGTGAAGAAGTTTGAGCAACGGCAAAGCCTTATCCGGATTACGCCGGTCACGGCCAAGGCGGTTGTGAAACTCTGCCAGATGAACGATATCGACTCCTGCCTTCTTGAATACGCCCACGAACTCGGGCGTTTGCGTTTCCGTGGGGCGACCGGTTCTCGCGGGTCGCACCAGTCCCGCGTCAATTGCCTGTCCGCCTCCATCATTCCAACAGTGAACAGCCATCAGGTTGTCGCCTTTCTTCAGAGCTTTTCGAGCCTCCAGGCTGATGGGCACTTCGCGATATCTTTTGGAGAATCCTTTCACGGAGAACGCCAAGACACCATTTAGATAGATCTCTGTGTCCTCGTCGTACAACAACGACAGCTTGAGTTCGTCAGCCGGAATCTCCCTGAGTTTGAAGATCCTGCGCAACCATATATCCTGCGTATTCCAATCCGTACCCAGTTGCAGACCGGGCGTGCCCTTTTTGCCAAATCCACCTTGCCCCGTCTTCCATTTTTGGTCATCGAAGGCGGGTTGCATCCAATCCTTCGGCGGAAGCGTCAGAGAGTATCGCCAGTCTTGCTCCTTTTGACGCGACGTGGGGACAACTTCAGCGGAGGTCACGTTCTGCTGCCCCTTGAGAACATCAAGGGTGTGCTCGATGTGATAATGACTGGTAAAAGTCTTGTGCCCTGGCACTCTAGGAAAGCGATCCCCGTGCGTGTAGGCTTTCACGCGATCAAAAAGCTTGTTGCCCCGGTCAAGCGAAGCGAGCCAGAAAATGCCCAACTCTTGTTGGGTACCAGGCGGCGCATTAAACCAGGGTACCCAGCGACCATCTCCCTGGAGGTCCTGACGCACACCGATGCCGAATCCTGAAACGTGATCCATAAAATCATTCCCACGCCAGGTGAAACCCAGGTTGTAAGCCTCATCCAATGGATAGAAATAACGGTGCGGTGGGGGGAAGACTGCGAGGGCACCGGCTTTGGTCTCCAGAGCAATCGTTCGGTTGCGCACCTTCTCGGGCTCTGCAGGTTGCGCGGTTGCCTCAACCCGGTGCGCCTTGTTATCGAGCCCAATCCAAGACACAGCTTTATCCGCCGGATCACAGGTTAGTCCAGAGTGGTAGAGCAAGGCACGGGCGTCCTTCTTCGTTTGGACAACCGCCTGCAGGTGAATCAGGTCACAGCCGGCATAAAGCGTGAAACGAAGTTTCCCTGAAAAGGATTGCCCCTCAAGTCCGTCAAGTCCGTCAAGTTCGACAATGCACCGGCGACCCACACTTCGCACGGCTACAGACTTGAGTTTAAGGGTAAGCGGTCCCGACTCACTGGGTTTACGGCTGGTACGATCAAAGAAAATGGTCCAGCCACCACGTTTCTTCAAGTCGCGTTGTCCTATAGATAACACGGTCACCGGATCAACATCGCTCAAAACCACGACGGGCTTACCCTTGCCCGGTGCCACGGCAATCGATCGCACCAAAGCTCCCTGCCCTGAAATATTGAGCATCAACTCCGTTGAACCCTCCGGCGTGTCCCACCTGAGGACGAGTGCTTCACCGGCGGCCCGCACAACCACCCCGCTGGCCGGGTCGTAAGACTTTATATCCACGGGAACTGCAGCGTATGCAGCCTGTGCGCAGATAAACTCGATAGCACCCCAAATCATTATTGAAAACAATAGGCCATGCAATCGGTTGCCGCTACGGATGTCGTCTGCAGTCATTCGCATCAGTTTACCTATTATGCAGTTCTTAATTATCTTCGCGCTGTGGCAAGAGCCCGCCTCACTTGGCCAAACCCAATAGATCGACCATCGCCCGACCCATGGCTTCGCCAACGTTCATGTAGGTCTCAGCATTGCCACCATAGTGACCGCCTGAACTGCCGCCCTTGGACAGTGAATGGGTGTACACGCTGGCGACATTACCCTTGAACTCGGGGTACTTGCCGAACTTACCGTCGACCGCAAGCATGGCATCTAGGATTTTTCCGCCGCCATCAGTAGCACCTTTCTTCGTTTGACCGAGGGAGGCACAGACGAATTTTGCATTGGGTGCATTGAAGTCCTTGCGCAGCGTCTTGATGAGATGAACCAGATTCTTCTCGTATCTGCTGGAAAGCGCGGCACTGCGACTGTCTCGATCACCCTGCCACCATAAAAAACCGGCGATCTTGTATTCCTTGGCTCCGGGATAATATTTGTCGAGTTCTGAGAGTGTCTTCTTTGCCCGGGCGATGTCGCCATCGTACTGCATGCCCGCATACCACTTGATCTTCTTGGGCTCAGTCCCTTTGACCCACTTTTCCGGGGATCCCTTGTAGCCGGGATGAACCCAGGTCACACCCTTGGCATCGGTGAATTCAAAGCCTTCACCTCCCGGCGGCAACAGATCCCAGCCCAGCGCACGATTGCCAATGCAGCTCTTGAGAATCATGACAGGCGCATCGACGGCGTTGCCAATGTGGTGGCCGATGCCATACTCCGGGCCGATCTTTCCGCCCTTGATGGTCATCCACTCATTGTTGAACTGTCTCATGCCTCCGGTCCCACTGCCCATCACGCGCACGTTGCGGACGTCCTTGCGCTCGGTCCAGTCACCGGCCTCATCCACGAGGTAAGGGTACAAGTTTTTTTCCTTAACCGCATGTTCCAGCGAACCGTCTCCGCCTTTGATTTTCCCAGCCCCTAGCATATTGGACTGCCCCAACAGGATGTAAACCTGAACGGGCTTACTCATATCCGCCGGCTTGCCATCGGGATCAGGTACTTGGGCCGATACGTATGAGGTTGAGGCAGCCAACACGGTGGTGGCAGAGAGAGTTTGGATGAGTTTGTTTATTAGTTTCATTGTGTTTTCTTGGTATTCCTTAAATTTGAAAATACGTCTCCTGTGGGCTTGGCCGGTAAAGTGTCTTGCCATTGGGTGAGCATCTTTTTCAGCTGGTTTACCATGGCGGGGTGTTTCTCTTTAAGATCGTTCTTTTCCATCGAGTCAGCCACCAAATCGTAGAGTTCGACGTATTTGGCATCCCGATTACTCACGAGTTTCCAGTTTTTGCTCACCACCGCATAGGATACCCAATGGTCAGGCTTGGTTTTGCGAGCCGGCCAGGGGGCAATCGTCTTCCAGAAAAGTGGTTTTTCACGCTGCGCTTTCCCTTTTCCTTTCAAGGTCGTCACTTGACTGACTCCATCAGGCCGGAAGGAAGCCGGTAACTTTACACCAGCAATTTCACAAAAGGTGGGCAGTAAATCCACCGCTGAGAAAATGGAGGTTTTATCCACCTTACCGGCGGCAATCTTACCGGGCCAACGGGCAATAAAAGGCACCCCCACCCCACCCTCAAAGAGGGCGGCCTTGTATCCCTTGCGTCCTCCGGTAATGCCTTTGGCTGCAGCCACATTAAAACCCTTCCCTGTTGCAGTATCATACATGGATTTTAAGGGAGTACCTGGTTGCGCCCGGGCTGGCCCATTGTCTGAACTGAAAATAACCAAGGTTTGGTCGGCCAGTTTTAGCCGGTCCAAGGCAGCCAAAACCTCCCCCACCCGATCATCGGCATGCGAAAGAACCGAGGCATAAATATTATCGCGCTCGGCCAGTTTAGGAAATCGTTTGCGATACTTGGGCAGCGTATGGAAGGGCGTATGAGGCTCGTGCACCCACAGGTTGATAAAGAAGGGTTTACCCGCCTTATGGTTTTTTTCAATGAAGGCAATGGCGTTCCTTGCATCTTCATGCACCGGCATCTGTTTACCTGAACAATTGAAGCCCCCATAAACATCAAAGCCGTACTGATCGGGTGTCGGCGAATCAGGAATCATGTCATTGGCTAGATGCCATTTGCCAAAATGTGCGGTGGCATAACCGGCACTCTTCAGGAACCGGGACAGCAGTGGCGCCTTGGGATCCAACCAATCGGGCATGTTACGCTTGGCATTGCTGGGCACCCACGCGAAGTGCCCATCAATATTGTAGCGCGCGGGGAAATGGCCGGTCATCACGGCGGTCCGACTGGGGGAACACACGCCACTGGCCACAGTAAACCGGTGAAAGTCAGTTCCTTCCTTCGCCAGTCGATCGATATTAGGTGTCTTTACATAGGGGTGTCCGTGACAACCAAGATCTCCCCATCCCCAGTCATCAGCAAAAATGAAAAGAATATTGGGTGAAACTTCTTTCGCCAAAACCTGCGGCACAAGCCAAAGGACGAGAACAGACAAGAATGATAATATTCTATTCATAGACGCAAATTCCAACCGGCCAACTAGGGAACCGCCTGAAACATTTGGGTGATGGTCAACTGTTTTCCATCCAACTTGACCTGCAGGTCAAAGAATCCTTCACCTGCATGTTTGTGGGGGAAGCCTACGGAGATTGCATCGCCTTGCCTACCGAAACTACTGGGCTTACTCCAGTCTATCTGATTCAAGATCTTCTCATTTACCGCTGGCTTGTGATCATATTCTCCTCTCAAAAATTGGCCCAGGATGGTTTCACACTCTTCAATGGTGATTCCCTGCACTGATCCTGCCCGATACTCTTTTTTACCCACCTTGAGAATGGTTTGTTTTCGCGTATAGGGTTTGCCCGCCCAGAAGTTACCTATCTGCACCTGTCCCTTCCCAGGCTTCGCTCCCTGCTGCAACCACTCACCATGGCTCACATTCAAAACCTGAAAGGACACTTCACGTCCCTTGACTTGTTCAGCACCCTGCACGTGTATCCCGCGGAAAGGGGTTGGAAACATGTTGTGGGTAGAGATCTTGGCGACTTTCTTGATCCCGCATCTTTGAGCCAAGGCAATCACCTCTTTTTCCTGCTTCTTGGTGAGCATCGCACTTTTCACGTATTCTCTCTCGAGTCCATAAGTGGAAATAGCGAGAGTTAAGATGAATAGACTAAGTGTTATTTTTTTCATAATCATAACTTGCCCAAAGCCCAGTTTTTTGATTATTTTTGCAATGCTCCAACAATTTAATAAAGTGTTCCTAATTAGCCACAAATTTTCCAGTCGGATCTCTAAGTAAAGCAGGTTCCATCAATATATCCCCATCATCACAACGTTTAAGAAAACCATCTACGTACACAGTCTCTCCAATCTTGCAACTGGTTGCCATCGCCTTAAATTTTCCTAAATTACACTCTATCCCCTCCTTCAGGTGTATACGCGATGAATTTGGGTTGCTGATGTTAACTTTCGTAACGATCCCCTTAATCGTGATCTTCTTATTTTTTCCAACATATGACTTGGCTTTTGACGACACATCTTTTGCCAGAAACTGTGCGGCAGGCTGACCATAATCCAATACCCAGCCTTTCCAGCACCCCACCAACAGCACAGTTGCGATTGATGTGATTAGTATGTGTTTCATTCGAAGTTATTTTTCTTCAATTACAACCCTATAGAATGAGTTGTCTTTTAATTCTGCTCCCAGCTCAATACTCAATTCATGTGGCCACTGATATTCTTTTGGCAGGAGACGGTGTAAGTTCCTACAAACATCGTCAAAATGCGCAGTGAGAGTCGGGGAAAGTGCACAATTTGACCAGTTAGTTTTTGAGGATGTCAGGGATTGAGCACCGTGGGCATCAAATTGATGCCTTTAGCCTTCGCAGCTTGGCCAAGCTCTGGTTTGCATTTGGGCCAAGCAGGACTGCCACTCTCGTCACAAGCCAAGCGCATGTCTGGGTAGGCGTGAAGGATGAAAACCGAACCACTTTTTTCACACTCGTTTGTCGGATGAGCAGGACCTTTATTGCAGTTCACACATACCAAGACCGAGTCGCTCAATGCCCCCTGATATTGCCTCCAGTTGACATGATGCTTGGCAATGTCCTCCGTTTTCTTACAGGAAAGACAATAGTAACCCAACTGAACTGGTGCCTGTGTCATGTTGGCTGTCCAAGACCAAATCAATAGGGCCACGGCCGCCATTGCGGCCGTCACGATCCCCATGTTCTTTAACATCCCTGAAGACTGCCCACTCATAGCCGCGCCTTGACGACTTTGCCTGCGTAGTCCCCCAAATCCTCCTGGTACGCATAATATTGGCGGGCGCTCGGATTCCAGCTGTGGATGAAATACATTTGTCCGAACTTCACCCAGCGCACCGACCCGTCCACGTAAGCCTGGTTGCCCCCCGTGGGAAGGCCGGAGTTGTTGGCGTGGGCCGGGTATCCCCCAAAAGCGGTGGGGCGTCCGGCTCCCCATTTCCCGTCGATCTTCGCAGCGAGGTCGGCAGCAATCAACATGCGAGAACTGACATTGCCGGAGTCAACCGGGCTGCGGGACTTGAAGGAGCCCGCCGGGTTGGTCCAGGTTTTGATTCCCCCAAAGTACTGGTAACCGGTAATGACCGACGGCCACTGTGTCTCCCAGACCGGGTAATGCTGCCCGAACCTGTAGTTTTTCAGAGGGTTACCGGTGTATTTCACGCCGGGACAACCAAACACGGGGTTCATGGACAGGCCCATGTAGGTGTATGGATCATTTCGTTCATCATAGCCGGCCGCTTTTCTGTGGGCTAGGTTGTACGGCACCCACGCAGCGACCTCCGGCGGATCAAAGGCCGTCAACACGGTATTGTGCCTTGCGATGAGGTAAACGCCCTCGTTGTCACCGACGTACATCTCCGCCGCCGTCGCGATTTGTTTCATATTGCTCATGCAGGTGGCCTGAAGCGCCTTGGCCTTCGCCTTGGCCAAGGCGGGCAACAGCAGGGCCGCAAGGATGGCAATGATGGCAATTACCACCAACAATTCAATGAGAGTGAATGCTTGTCTCGATACAATTTTCATTTACGAATTAGTTTAATGCGTCCCACACCCCACCAACAGCACGGCAGCAATTGGTGTCAAGAGGATCGTTTTTCGAGTAGTTGCAGTTCGGCGTCTTTTGTTCATTGACCCCCGCGCTTTGGGTTCAACCACGGAGTATCCTGATAATACCACCTGGAGGCTTTCAGTCTCTCCACATGCCCGTCCAGAAATCCGACGCTGCTTCTTGCTTGGTGTCGGATGCTTGGCCCACCCCAGTTCGGCTGCGGGGATGTGACAAAGCCTCCGCCAAACCCGGCCGGATCGTCGAGGATCCATACCTCTGATTTTTCATACGATTGAGGTGTGATGCATTTCTCCGGGTCACGCGTCTTCTTCGCCTGACAACCCGAATCCGAGAGGTACACCGTTGTCGAGGGGCGAATGATTCCGCTATCCAAAACAGGATCAAAAAACCACCCCCCACCAGGCCACCGGCACCCCCCGATCTGGAAATTAGCCCCGTAGCCGGAGACAGCCAGGTCGTCAGAAAAGATGTATGAATAATTGAACTTGCGGGTGTTGCGTTGCTTGGTGGGGCAGAGTAGGGCATTCGTGCTGGTTAATTGGGGTTGGATGTAACTGAACCAGCAAACACCCGCGCCGGCCACGACTCCCGTGAATGTCCATGGATATTCACCCTGACTTGCCTCTGCGTACATGGATGAGGCCAGCATCATCTGCCTCACGTTGCTCAGGCATTGGGTGGCTCCCGCCTTTTGCTTGGCCAGGCTAAGCGCCGGCAGAAGCAATGCCGCCAGAATGGCAATAATGGCAATGACCACTAAAAGTTCGATGAGGGTGAAAGCTTGCCTTGATACCGTTTTCATTTCCCTTCAGCTTTTAAGTGGTGGATTGGGTTAGTTTAGTTTCCTTAATCTGTGGACAAACGATACAGAACACAGCCAAGCCAACCCATTAGCCCCAGATAGAACAGGCTCCATCCACGAGTCAGGGGAAACTGCTTTGCTATCCAAGGAAATGTTTTGACGTACCAGTTTACCCCTTTTGTTGTCCACGCGAAACCACAGCAAAAAATGGAGTCCAGCATTAACACGCCCCAGATGATTGTTTCAAAGTTTAGCTTCATGGGACGAAGTTGCTGGGGCCTCGACAATTATTCAAGCCGTTTTAAATGTTGCCGCAAATGCAGCCCGTCCTGCTGCATTCAAGTGGTGGAGTGGGTTGGTTTAGTCGATACGCCTGCGCCAAAGAGTGTAATTTCCAATCGTGGAATGAAAGGGTTCGTATCCTGCCTCACGAGTTGTCGGCTTCTCGAAGCTGGTGCGGATAACTTCCCACTTTTGGTTAGCATCCCACTTTTCAGTCGTGCTTGTTGCTGCACCTGTGCCGAACATTATAGTTGTGGTCAATAGCACACCTATCGCGAATGATTTTAAGTCGATCTGTTTCATAAGCCTGTAAGAACCCAAACACTCACAACCGCGATGCCGTTTTTCAAGGCGTTTTAACTGTTGCCGCAGAGGCAGGTTGGTTTAGTTGCCTTCAGCTTTCAATTCTTCACCTGTCTTGCCGCCGTTCTCTTGATCAGCATCGGGGAATAAGGCCTTGCGCATGGGATTGGGCGTTTTCTTCTTAGGTTTCAGTTTAAACCGACCTTCTTCGATGTTAGGAGGAAATACATTGTTATCGAGATCTGAATCTCCAAAGGCGTTGTCTTGGTCCAAAATGATGCGCACTACTTCCTTATCTGACAGGAAGGGTATCTTCACCACCTTGTCGCCATAACGCCAAATCTCGACCGGAATATCCAACCGTCGTGACGTTCCGTTTTTGAACTCGACGTGAAGGATCAACGGCATGGGCATCCCGCCGACATTTTCTACCGAAACGACATAAGCCAGTTCCGAAACTTTCAGCAGTTCTTTCTGCCAGTCCTCCAGTTTCTCGAACTTCTCATCGTACTTCTCTATTTCCTTATCCGTCGCTTTGTATGGGTCGAAGCTGTAATACCAGTCTTGCAGGTGCGGGTGCTTATCCGCCCGGGTACCACTCTCCTTTAGAAAGAGTTCATAAGGAGAGTCAGGTATCGCCTCTTCTTCGGCTCTATCCAGCGCTTTGCTTGTCTTGGGATTGGCGTCGTCCAGGCGGTAAAGATTGACGAGTTTAATGGCCATATCGACATGGTCATTTCCATAAAACCAGCCACGCCAAAACCAATCCAGATCCACCCCGCTGGCATCTTCCATCGTCCGGAACAGATCCGCCGGTGTCGGCCGCTTGAACGCCCACCGACGTGCATACTCCTTAAAGGCAAAGTCAAACAGATCATGCCCTAGAATACTCTCTCTCAATAAATGAAGTCCCAAAGCCGGTTTGCTGTACGATTGAAAGCTGCGATTGATCTGATTGTCGGCCGCAACCATGATAATCGGATCATTCGACTGCGCCATGGTATCGATTACTCTGCGAACGCCTTTAAGATTACTCTCCTGCAAAACGGGATCCATGAGGTTATCCGCCCGGCGATCCATAAAGCTATTGAGGCCTTCATCCATCCACATCCACTGACGCTCATCGTTGTTGATAATCATGGGAAACCAATTGTGTCCTACCTCATGGATGATGACACTGATCACATAACCGCGATGACTAGCTGGGTATGTCCCCTTTTCATCAATATCTCGCGATGTCTGAAAGGAGATCATGGGGTACTCCATCCCCCCCTCGGCGCCCCAGGCCGACCAGGCCACCGGATAGGGATAGGGGTATACGTTTTCTGAATAGATGCGCAACGTCTGGGCAACCGCCTCCGTGGAGAAACGTTTCCAAAGCGGAACGGACTCTTCCGGATAGACACTCATGGCCATGACGGTCTTACCCTCAATCTCCACGCCCATGGCATCCCAGATGTATGCCCGCGATGCGCCGAACGCAAAGTCCCGGACCTGATCGGCCTTGAAAACCCAAGTCCTTTTACCTTGCGCCTTCTTCTTAAGTTTTTCCCCCGCGTCCTTCGACGTAACAATCTCCACGACCCGATCGCTGGACCGGGCTTCTGCTAATCGATTCCGCATCGTAGTGCCAAGCACTTCTTCTGCATTCGTCAACTCCCCGGTGGCCGCCACGACGTAATCTTCAGGTACCGTGATTTCCACCTTGAAACTGCCAAACTCTAGAGCAAATTCGCCTTGACCAATGTATGGCTTCACCTGCCATCCTTCCTGATCATAGTACGCGCACATTCGGGGGTACCATTGTGCTATATGATAGACATATTCGCCTGATTTGAGCTTCCTGCGGCCATGTCGAAAAGATAACGCTTCACCCTGAATGTTAAACGCCCATACTACTCTGAACGAAAACGATTCGCCGGGACGAAGGGGACTTTCGAGATCTATCCGCATATTCGTGTTTACGATTGTGTATTTGAGTGGATCACCCGCTAAGTCAGTGACAGCCTTGAGTTCATAACCGCCTGCAAATTTCTGACTGTAGATCAAACTGCGAAAATCGCCGTATTCAACTTCCGCGGGCTTACCGTCTCTCGGTGCCAAATTTGGGGCTTGAGTGCTACGCTGACGTTTCGAGCCTTGAGCCAAGGCATTCTGATCAAGCTGCACCCAAAGATAATGAAGGAGATGAGGAGAGTGATTGGTATATTCCACTGCCTCTGATCCTTGGATGCGGGATTCCGCTTCATCCAGTTCGACCTTTATTTGGTAATTAGCCTCCTGCTGCCAGTAATCAGGACCGGGCGCGCCAGTCGCCAATCGGACTTCGCTGGGCGCAGGCAACAGGGGCGTTATTTGTTCAAAGTCCGTGTTCTTGCTCCCGGCAAGCAGAGGAGAGCTGTATACCAGGAGAGAAGATAGAATGGAGAAAAGGTGTTTCATCATTGTTGGAGGACTGCCTCGATTTTGGCCCTGGTTGAGGGCCTCAGATCGGGTCGTTGCGGGGCTGATTGTAGGCGAGCGCGGAGCGCGGGGTCAAGGTGCGGGACGGGGCGGTAGTGGTGGGTGAACAGTCAATGAAACAGATGACTTTTGAAGGAAAGTGATCTGAGCAAGCCTCAAAAATCTTGAAAATAAAGACTTTAGAGATGGTGGGCGAAGAGGGATTCGAACCCCCGACCAACGGCGTGTAAAGCCGCTGCGCTAGCCACTGCGCCATTCGCCCATCCGGGAAGATGTGTCGGCTAAATGCCGAACGTAGGGCGGGCATTCTCTACAATTTGCCTTTAGGAACAAGCGATTTAATTCAGCAGTTTTTAACGCCGATTACTCAGCCAACTTCAAACGATAGTACTGCTTCTGGAAAAGCGCTTCATGCCAATCAGTGAATTCAACCGAGCTTCCGGCGGCTTGGACTTCGCCAATCTCGCCCCATTTCTTTAAGTCATGTGAGGCTTCAATTATGTAGGTTAAGCCCGATATACTTTCGAAGCTGATGGTGAATGGAGCGGCGGATTTGCTGAAGGTGTTAATCTTTAGTTTTTTAAGAATCTGAACAGGTAACCTAGCATACGTTTCGCCAAAGCCGGTTGCACCCGGGTTGATAAATATTTTGGCATTATCAGATACTCCTTTGAACACATTATCGCCAATAGCAGGAGCATTCCCTTCAAAAGTAATGCTCTTCAGCCTGCTGCAGTCTTCGAAGGCATTCCGCCCAATACTAGTGACACTGTCAGGGATGGCCACGCTCGTCAGATCACGGCAGCCTAAGAAGGCCCATTCCCCAATACTAGCAACACTGTCAGGGATCGTTACGCTCGTCAGACCGCTGCAACCTGAGAAGGCCGATTCCCCAATACTGGTGACACTGTCAGGAATCGTCACACTCTTCAAACTGCTGCAGCCCCTGAAGGCCCTATACCCAATGTTGGTGACACCCTTAGAAATTGCTACGGTGTTTAGCAAGCTATTGGGAAATATTTTTTTAATACCTCTTTCTAGAACAAATTTAGATATCGTTACGCTTGTCAGACCACTGCAGCCAAAGAAGGCCTGTTCCCCAATGCTGGTGACGCTGTCGGGGATTGTCACACTCTTCAAACTGCCGCAGCCAAAGAAGGCCTGATTCCCAATGCTGGTGACACCCTTAGAAATTGATACGGTATTTAGCAAGCTATCGGGAAATATTTTTTTAATACCTCTTACTAGAACAAAACTAGAAATCGTCACGCTCGTCAGACTGTTGCATCCCCAGAAGGCAAGTGTTCCAATGCTGGTGACACTTGCAGGGATGGTCACGCTCGTCAGACCACTGCAATCTATGAAGGCATAATTCCCAATGCTGATGACGCTATCAGGGATGGTCACGCTCGCCAGACCACTGCAGCCTAAGAAGGTCCTATCCCCAATTTTAATGACACTGTCAGGGATGGTCACGCTCGTCAGGCCACTGCAGCCTTTGAAGGCCCCGACCCCCAATACAGCGCCAATACTGGTGACCGGTTTCTCCTCATAGGTGGAGGGAATTACCAACTCTCCAGAGGCATTATTATCACATCCAATAACAGCAACCGTTCCTCCCTCCACCTTGTACCTCAAAGGATCCCCATTAACCTCATTAATTCCGCCGAACAGCAACATAATCGCCGTTGCAAAAGTAGAAATGGGGAGTTTTTTCACTATACCTTTAAAGGCCGAATTTAACCCTAGTCTTTCTTTTCCTTCTTCTGGAAAAAATTAAATGGGTTGTGCCCCTTGTGGGTAGTCTTACGGTTGCCGAAGATATCCGGCTTCTCTGTTGTCGCTGAACCCACAGTGCGGCCGTACTTGTCTTTGTACGTGGTCTTAATGCGTCCGAAGATATCCGGCTTCTCAGTAACGGCCGTTCCTAAGACTCGTCCGTACTTGTCTTTAATCTCGGTCTTCTTGCGTCCGAAGATATCCGGCTTGTGCGTCACAGTCGTTCCCAGTGTCTTGTATGAGTTGCTTTTGTACGTGGTCTTGGTTCGGCCGAAGATGTCCGGCTTGTCTGCCACACTTGTTCCAAGCGTCTTGTATGTGTTGCTTTTGTACGTGGTCTTAGTTCGGCCAAAGATATCCGGCTTCTCAGTCTTGGCCTTCAAGGATTGTCCGTAGAGAGCAACCGTGGGTGTCTTGTGCTCGGCCCGAGCAAGTGGTGCCAGCGCGACCAGAGCAGCAGTAATGATGTAAAAAGGAATATTTTTCATAATGCTTGTGCCTTTTCCGGGCGAATAATACCAATGCCCCGGGGGGATCGCCAGCACACTTTTCGGCCGAAACATATGGCCAAGTGATTTTCGCCTGGCCAAGCGCGGTCACTTGAAGAGCGCTGTCTTGAGGTTGCCGTCCTGGTCGATGGCACCGCGGGTCATGGCGGGGGTGTTGAATTCCATCACGATGTTGCCTTTCGCGTCGAGGCCGATGATGCCGCCGGAGCCGCCAGCCTGCTTGAGCACGGTTTGCACGACGTCGGCCGCGGCCTTGGCCAGGCTCTCCTGCTTGTAGGCCATGCGCGCGCTGATGTCGTGGGCGACGGCGTGCCGGATGAAGTATTCACCGTGGCCGGTGCAGGAGATGCCGGCGGTGCGGTTGTCGGCGTAGGTGCCGGCGCCGATGATCGGCGAGTCGCCGATGCGGCCGAAGCGCTTGCCGGTCATTCCGCCGGTGGAGGTGCCGGCGGCGATATTGCCGGCGGTGTCCAGCGCCACGCAGCCGACGGTGCCAAAGTAGTCAGCGTGCCGATCCGGCTCAGCGGTGGCCTGCGGCTTGGCCTTGGCTTCCTGCTGCTTGCGCCATTTTAAAATCTGTTTCCAGCGGCGCTCGGTGAAGAAGTATTTGGGGTCGACCATCTCAAGCCCGTTGTCGCTGGCGAACTTTTCCGCCCCACGATTGGTGAACAGGACGTGCGGCGATTTTTCCATCACGGCACGCGCGGCGCGGATGGGGTTCTTCACCGTGGTCACGCCGCCGACGGCGCCGGCCTGCAGCGCGCGGCCGTCCATGATCGAGGCATCGAGTTCATTTTTACCCTCGGCGGTGAAGACCGCGCCCTTGCCGGCGTTGAACACCGGTGCGTCTTCCATGATGACGATGGCTGCCTCGACGGCGTCGAGCGCACTGCCGCCGCGCTTGAGGATGGTGTGCCCGGCGCGGAGCGATTGCTCGAGCGTGGCGTGGTACAGCCGCTCGCGCTCCGGCGTGAGTGCGTCGCGGTCGATGCGTCCGGCGCCGCCGTGGATGACGATGGCAACGGGGTTGGCTTGGGCGGTCATGGCAGTAAACAACAGCAGGGCGGCGGCGATGGGTTTCATCGCGGGCCAGCTTGGCCAAGCGCGGCCCGCTTGACAACTCGGGGCTTCACAGGCTGGGCGTTCTGCCGTTGACTGTTCCGCCGCTCAGCCGCTTGGCCAAGCGCATGCCATGCCCGACAGCACCCCGTTTGTTTTTGACGCCCACCTCGACCTCTCGATGAACGCGCTCGAGTGGAACCGCGACCTGTCGCACCCACTCGACGAGATCCGTGGGCGTGAAGCCGGCCAAACCGATAAGAAGGACCGTGGCCGGGGCACGGTCTGCCTGCCGGAGATGCGCCGGGGCAACATCGGCCTGTGTGTCGCCACGCAGATCGCCCGCTATACCAAGCGCGGCAACCCGCTGCCCGGCTGGCATTCCCCGGAACAGGCCTGGGCACAAACACAGGGTCAACTCGCCTGGTACCGCGAGATGGAGCGCCGGGGGGAGATGATGCAGATTGCCGACCCTGGCCAACTGGAGGCGCACTTGGCCAAGTGGGCCGACGGGCCGGGCGACGACCTGCCGGTGGGCTATATTTTGAGCCTCGAGGGGGCGGACTCGATGGTGACGCTGCAACACCTCGAACGCTCGTACGAGAGCGGCCTGCGCGCGCTTGGCCCGGCGCATTACGGCCCGGGTACCTACGCGCCCGGTACTCACGAGAGCGGCGGCCTTGGCCAGGCGGGGCCGGATCTGCTGCGGGAGATGGAGCGCTTGGGCATCATTCTCGACGTGACGCACCTGAGCGACGAGTCGCTTGACGAGTCGATGGACATTTTCGGCGGCACGGTTTGGGCGAGCCACTGCAATTGCCGTGCGCTCGTGCCGGGCGACCGCCAGCTCAGCGATCGGCAACTCAAGCGCGTGATCGAGCGCGGCGGCGTCATCGGTGCGGCGTTCGATGCTTGGATGCTGATCCCCGGCTGGGAACGCGGCGTAACGACTCCGGAGTCGTCCGGCGTGGCGTTGTCGCATGTGGTGGATCACATCGATTACGTTTGCCAACTTGCCGGCAACGCCGACCACGCCGGCATCGGCACCGACCTCGACGGGGGCTTTGGGCGTGAGCAGTCGCCGGGGGATCTCGACACGATCGCCGACCTGCAGAAGTTGCCAGGCCTGCTTGGCCACCGCGGCTATTCGGCGGACGACATCGACAAAATCATGAGCGACAATTTTATCCGGCTGCTCCGGAGTGCCTGGGTGTGAACTGGTTTTCATCGCCGTTTAGGGCTCGCCCGTTTAGGCTGCGCCGAGCCGGTCATGAGTGAGCCTGAAACCAGCGCTGAAGCGAGCCGCCCCTCCATCGGGGAGGAGTTGTCGCGCTTTTGGCAGGAGATGCCGGACAAGCCGCTGTTCCTCGCGCTGCTCGGGGCTTGGCTGGCTTTCTTTCACCTGCTTGGCAACTCCACCTTTGGCTACGTCGATACCGCTTCGCTCTTCGGCTGGATGAACTATGCGTACGGCAGCTCGAAGGACGACGAGCTGGGCTACATCATCCCGCTGATCGTGCTGGGGCTGTGCTACTGGAAACGCGACGAACTGCTTGCCGCGCCCAAGCGCAACTGGTGGCCGGCGATGGCACTGGTGGGATTCGCGCTGGCGGTGCACCTGATTGGCTACGTCATCCAGCAGACGCGCATCTCGATCGTCGGTTTTTATCTTGGGCTGTACGCGATGAGCGGCTTGGTTTGGGGGCCGGCCTGGCTGCGGGTCAGTTTCTTTCCCTGCTTCCTGTTTGCATTTGCCGTGCCACTCGGGACGATCGCCGACTTTGTAACCGTGCCACTGCGGCACCTGGTGTCGAACATGACCGGATGGATTTGCGGCACGCTGCTGGGCGTCGACATCATCCAGGAAGGCGTGCAGATCTTTGACTCCAAGCGCCGCTACGCCTACGAGATCGCCGCCGCGTGCAGCGGCATTCGCAGCCTGACAGTGACGCTGGCGTTCTTTGCGATTTACGGCTTCGTCGCGTTTCGCACGCGGTGGAAAACGGCGGTGATCATCCTCTCTGCCTTTCCGCTGGCGGTGGCGGGCAATGTCTTTCGGCTGGCGCTGATCATCCTCGCAGCGGAGGTGGTGGAGGCGGCCCAACCGGGGGGCGGCCAGGCCGCCGGGAACTACGTTCACGAAAACGGAATCCTGAGTCTGCTGCCATACGTGCCGGCGTTTGTCGGTGTGCTGATCCTGGGCAGGGTGATTAAGGAGGACGACCGGCCGGAGCCGACAACGGAGGTGACCCGGTGAGTCGGCAGGGCAAACTCATCATCGGTGTTTTTTTTATGCTCGTCGGCGCCTCAGCGCTGTTTTTGGCGCGGCTCAATTCCGCCGGCCAGGCGCTTGGCCAACCGGGATTGCGCCTGGCTGCGATGGAGCTGCGCAACGAGGACAGCCAAGTCGTCCGCACCAACGGCGTGGCATTGCCGGCGCAGGTGTTTGACTGCACCTCCAGTCTGTCGCCGGTGACCAAGCTGGAACTGGAATGGCTGCCGCCGGACACGACGTACGGGCGCCGCCGCTACACGTTTTCCGACAAAACCTGGATCGAGAGCAGCGTGGTGCTCATGGGGCAGGATCGCACCTCGATTCATAAGCCGGAGTATTGTCTGCCAGGGCAGGGTTTCACGATCGACCTGCGCGAACAGGTCGCCATCCCGATCCGGCAACCGCACGCGTACGATCTGCCAGTCATGAAGCTAACGACCTCAAAAACGGCCCACGACCGCAACGGGCGCGAGGTGCCGTTGCGGGGCGTGTACATTTACTGGTTCGTTGCCGACGGCAAACTGGCGACGCGCCATCTCGACCGGATGTGGATGATGACCAAGGGCCTGCTCAGTGAAGGTGAGCTGCAGCGCTGGGCCTACGTGACCTATTTTGCCATCTGCCAACCGGGCGATGAGGAGGCGACCTTCGACAAGATGGCCGGGTTCATCGCCGAGTCGGTTCCCCAATTCCAGACCACCACTGGCAAGCCGAAAGATTAGCGCGACCTGGTGCTCTTTGGCCGTGTCCTCAAAAACTCCTTCAGCGCCTGGGCTAATTTTTTGCCGAAGCCGGGCACTTGCTGAATCTCCCCGAGGCTGGCTTTGCGCAGCCGTTGCACCGAGCCGAATTTCTTGAGCAGCGCGGCCTTGCGGCTTTCACCGATGCCGGGTAACTCGTCGAGGATGCTCTCGGAGATTTTCTTCAACCGCAGCTCCGCGTTGTAGGTGTTGGCGAAGCGGTGCGACTCGTCGCGCACGCGCTGCAGCAGCTTCAGCGCGCCGCTGTCGAGGCCCAGTCGCATGGGGGCGCTTTTGCCGGGCTGGTAAATTTCCTCGAACTCCTTGGCCAGGCCGATCACCGGCACGTGATCGAGGCCCAGTTTGGCCAGTTCCCGGTACGCCATGCCGAGCTGCCCCTTGCCGCCATCGATCAAAATCAGGTT
>MPMA02136848.1_pt1 | contig 20759 bp, 17 predicted proteins | sample 1617361 | NCBI WGS metagenome assembly MPMA02 (sample SAMN05944807, study PRJNA350692) | marine metagenome | biome: marine; feature: ODZ; material: water; isolation source: 180 m water sample filtered on 0.2 um supor filter | place: Pacific Ocean | collected 2012-04-08 | depth 180m m | reverse complement strand
TGCAGAATGGTGTATGCCTTGTTTGATGATGGCGCCAATTATTGACGAAATGGCCGAACAAATGAAAGAGGTCAAATTTGTTAAGATTAACGTAGATGACAATCAAGAATTATCAGAAAAATACGAAGTCAGAAGTATTCCTACTTTAATATTCTTTAAAGATGGTAAGGAAGTAGACAAGGCTGTTGGCGGGATGGATGCCGATGCATTGGAAGAAAAAATTGAAGAATTATTAAAAAATTAACTAGTAGAAACCTGATAGAAATAATCTTTATTGCAAATAATATATTTTAAAAAACAATCATATTTATATAAAAGATTAATTAAAATTGCTGATGGAGGTTAGAACTTTTACACCAACTTATTTCTCCAAGAATCATGATATTGAGATGGGTCCTGAAATGGTTGCAGCGATTTTTGCAAGATATAGTAGACAAGGTGAAGGCCTTAATGCAATTCTAACCCAATTAGAAAATACTCCCAAGGATAAATTTGAAGAAAGTGTTTGGAAATTTCTTGATTATGGTCATGCAAGTATTGGTGGACTGACAGGATCTATTCCCACTGGAATAGACAATGTTTCTATGTTGAGTCCCTACCTTGCATTTTTTTTACAACCAAAACAAGATGGCCAAGAAACAAGTACGAGATATGTAGAGTTTAAACCTGAAGGTCTTGCAACCCCAGATTCTTTTGGAATTCCTGAAATGTTTCATAATAAGTGGTATGAAACTATGTTAGATGGATTTGATATTAATAAAAAATTAGTTGGAAAATTAAATAAGTTAGCAGAAGAATCTCCTGAATTAACAAGAATTGATACGAGTCTTCCCACAAAAGTTCAAAGTAGGATGCGTAAGAATTTTGGTTTTGATAGAGCAAGATATACAATTCCTATGGCAGGTCTGACAAATTTTGGTCTTGTTATGACTGCTAGAGAGTGGGCTGAAACAATAAAGTATGCAAGTAGCTTTGATTTTTCTGAGTCTAGAGAATTAGGAGATGCTTTGAGAGAAAATATTGCAGAAGTAGCTCCAAGATTAATGAAGCATAGTGAACCTACAGAGAGAACTCAGAGTTATGCTGACGAATTCTTAGATAGAGGGGTTGAATATTTGTTAGAAAATGGAGTTAATATTGGGATGGTTGAAGACATTGTTTCTGTTGAAACACATATTCCTAAAAACACCTTGCATGCTACTTCAGGAAGATCTCTTTCAGAAGAACTTGCTAAAAATTTTGATGGTAAGAAAACAAGATATGATTATGCTAAAGGTTTAGCAGAGAAAATTAGAATCTCAGTTTCATGGAATAATATGAGCCTTGCTGAAGCAAGAGATATCAACAGGCAAAGGCCTTGCGTTAAGGATACATTATTAGCGCCAGTTGGTTCCTATATGCCAGACATTTGTGTTGATCTAATGAAAAATGATGGAGAATTGTTTGATCAGTACTCAAGATTTTTAGATCAAAGAGCAGAACTTATGGACGGAATTATTAACTCAGAAGCTCCAAGAAGTTATGTTGGTTGTTTATTATTAGGAGATCAAACACCTTTTGAACTTCATACATCTGCAGCACATTTTGCATATGTTACAGAATTAAGAACAAGTATGGGAGTACATTTTAGATATGATCAACATGTGCGAGATGCTCACCAGGAAGTTGTGGAACAAATTCCAGAATTGGATCCTTACATAAAATTAGGAACTGGAGAACCAGAATAATTTTTATGAGAAGAGGTAAGTTAATTGCAATTGAAGGTACAGATGGTTCTGGAAAACAAACCCAGAGCGAGAGGTTACTTAACAAGCTCCGATCCGAAGGATATTCTACAGAAGTTCTAAGTTTTCCCAGATACGATACCCTCACTGGAAAAGTTGTTGGAGAGTTATGTTTGGGAAAAAATCTAGGCCTAGGCGTCGGAAGTCTTTTTGATAATTTTGCTGAAGCTGATGCCAAATTTGCTAGTTCATTTTATGGATTAGATAGATTAGCTGCTAAACCAGATATTGAAAGATTGTTAAATGAAAATGATTATCTTATTCTAGATAGATATGTTGAATCTAATATGGGACATCAGTGTGGAAAATTAGAAGACCCTCAAGAAAGAGCTGGATTAAGAGATTGGATAAATAAAGTTGAGTATGAAGATAACAAACTACCAAAACCAGATGCAGTTATTTTTCTTTATATGCCATTGAAAATTTCTAAAAAATTGAAGGCCGGAATGAATGAATTATTGGATGCTCATGAAGCTGATGAAAACCATCTAAAAAATGCTGAAGCCGCATACCTAGAACTAGCAGAACATTTTGATTGGATAAGAGTTAACTGTTCAGCTGATGGAGAGAATCCTAGAGCCATAACCGATATTCATCAAGAAGTTTATAAAAATATTAGTAAATTGGATTAGGAAGTTTTTTAAATCAATAAAATCTTCATTCTATTAATGGCTCCATAGCTCAGTCTGGTTAGAGCACCGGCCTTTTAAGCCGGGTGTCGGGGGTTCAAATCCCCCTGGGGCCATAAAATAATCTTAAACCCATCTAAATCTCATCTCTAAAAACATCACACAGATAACCTTTGAAAAAATAAACGATAACATTTCAAAGCAACATCCCATATATAAGTATTTATGAGATTTTCTGAAATTATATACTTCATAACAGAAAGATTTATAAAGCTTTTTTTAGATATTTTATTACTGATATGTTATTAAAGCAAAATAAAATTAATCCAAAATTATTTCCTTAAAATAACTATCCAATACCTCATAAAATGCATGAATTACAACCCATCCATACAAAATTAAAAGAAGAAGAGGCTGATAAGCTAATTAAAAAGCTAAATATTTCTACGTTACAATTACCAAAAATTAAAGTTAATGATCCTGCTTTAGACGATAGTTTTAAAGTTGGAGACATAGTAAAAATTGAAAGAAAAGATGAAGAATCTGGTAAGACAATTATTTATTATAGGGTTGTAAGTGTATAATGAAATTAGAATTAAATCAAATGAAAGAAGAGCACCTTTTGGTGAAAAAATATTTGGAAGATCATAGCCTTATTGAATCAAATATTGTTAGTTTTAATAATTTTATCAACCACCGAATGCAAGAAATCATTAATGAGTTAAATGAGGGCATGACTAGAGATGAAGAAATTGAAATCAAACTGGGAAAGATTAAAGTTGGAAATCCTGAAGTTTTTGAAGCAGATGGAAGTAGCCATTTAATAATGCCAACTGAGGCCAGAATTAGAGGTCTTACATATTCTGCTCCAGTTCATGTTGAAATAACAATTAAACAAGCAGGCCAATTAGACAGCCATGAAGTAGAAATAGGTAAAATTCCAATAATTGTAAAAAGTGATGTTTGTAATCTTCATAATCTTGACAAGGATCAATTAGTTGAAGAATACATTGATCCAAAAGATCCTGGAGGATATTTTATCATTAATGGAAATGAAAGAGTTATTGTTATGGCAGAAGATTTGGCAGAAAATCAACCTTTCATTGAGCGTCCAAAAGGTCAGATCATGCTAAGATTATTCTCAAAAAGAGGAAGTTATAGAATCCCAGTTTCAATCACAGATAATAATGAAGGAATCGTTGAAGTAAGTTTTTCAAGATTCAAGAATATTCCAATAATCGTAATATTAAAAGCACTAGGTTTAACAAAAGAAAGTGAAATCGCTAAATATATTGGGAAAGAAAATGATAGCCTAATTGTTAACCTATATGAATTTGCAAATATCACTAATGAAGAAGAAGCAATGTTAGCTATTGCGGAACAAACAAACTTACAAGGTACTAGGAAAGAAATCCTAGATAGGATAAAACAAAGATTAGATAGTTATTTTCTACCCCATATTGGATTAAAAAAAGAACATAGAATTGAGAAAGCTATTTCATTATGTAAATTCTTGAAACAATTTTTTGTTGCTAAAGAAAATCCAGATAATTTAACGGATAAAGACCATTACGCTAACAAAAGAGTTAGGATGAGTGGAGATCTTTTAGGAGATTTATTTAGAATCAACATGAATATTTTATTAAGAGATGTGCAACATTCATTACAAAAAATTCAAAAAAGAAAAAAGTTCTATTCAATGAAAACAATTGCTAAATCAACTTTATTCACTCATAGAATAGAAAGTGCAATTGCAACTGGAAATTGGATTGGAGAAAGAAGCGGAGTTACTCAAAATATGGATAAGACAAATTATCTTGCTATAATCAGTCAATTGCAAAGAGTAAGTTCTATGTTACCAGGAGAGCAAGAGAATTTTTTAGCTAGAACTCTTCACCCAACACACTATGGAAGATTCTGTCCTATTGAAACTCCTGAAGGAACAGAAATTGGACTAAGAAAAAATCTTGCAATATTATCAAAAATTTCTACAAGGTCATCTTTAGAAGATGAAAATTTAATAAAAATTCTAGAAGATCATGGCATGAAAAAAGAAATAATTATATCAGATAAATCTACTAATGAAAATGATGTATTCCTAAATGGAAGATTTATTGGAAATATTGAAGACATTGAAAAATTTGTTGCAGATTTAAGAGAAACTAGAAGAAAAGGAGACTTGCCTCTTGAATTAAGCATTAAAAATAATACTAATTTAAGTAATGTGCTTCTATCAACAGAAATTGGAAGAGTTATGAGACCTTTAATTGTTATAAAAGAAGGTAAATCAAAATTTAATGAAGAATATACCAACCTAGTAAGAGAAGGTAGTTTAAAATGGGACGATGTAGTTAAAGGAGGCATTATTGAATATTTAGATGCAGCAGAAGAAGAAAATGCATTAGTTGCATTAGAAGAAAAAGACATAACAGAAGAACATACTCACCTAGAAATTGACAAAATTGACTTATTAGGAGTTGTGACCAGTTTAGTTCCATACTCTAATTATGATCAAAGTTCAAGATTAAATAGGGGAAGTAAAACACAAAAACAAGCATTAGGATTATATGCTGCAAATTTCTTAACTAGAATAGATACCGACGTTAATATATTACATTACCCTCAAGAACCTATAGTAAAAAGTTTTGTTTATGATACATTAAATGTTCATCCTGCCGGTCAAAATGTTATTGTAGCTGTTATGACCCATGAAGGTTATAATATGGAAGATGCTTTAATTCTAAATAAAGGTTCATTAGATAGAGGGTTGTGTAGAAGTACCTACTATAGGCCCTATACTTCAGTGGAGTTAAATTACGCAGGAGGATTAAAAGATGAAGTTAGCATACCTGAAAAGGATGTTTCAGGTTATAGAACAGAAGAAAGTTATAGATTCTTAGAAGATGATGGAATTACATATCCTGAAGCTAAAATGGAATCTGGAGAAGTTGTGATAGGTAAAACAAGTCCTCCAAAATTCTTAAGCGAGGTTAGAGAAATTTCAATTAAAACTAAAAAAGAAGCAAGTTCAGTAATTAGGCAAGAAGAAAAAGCAATTATAGATGCTGTTTTTATTACTGAAGATAGTCAAGGGAATAAGGTCATTAAAGTTAGAACCAGAGATTTAAGAATTCCTGAATTAGGAGATAAATTTGCTACAAGTCATGGTCAAAAAGGAGTTATTGGAGCAGTAGTCTCTGAAAATGATATTCCATTCACATCAAAAGGAGTTAAACCAGATATGCTTTTTAATCCACACTCTATCCCTTCAAGAATGACTGTAGGTTATTTAATAGAATTAATGGCAGGAAAGGTTGCATGTTTAGGAGGGAAAGTTTTAGATGGTACAGGATTTAGTGGACAAAACATAAAGGAATTAGAAAACCAGTTAGATGAATTAGGATTCAGAGCAGATGGTAAGGAAACTTTATACAATGGAGTTACTGGAAGAATGATGAATGTTAAAATTTATGTGGGTAATATGTATTACTTAAAATTGAAATATATGGTAAGTAATAAAATGCATGCTAGAGCAAGCGGAAAAGTAACATTATTAACTAGACAACCAATTGAAGGTAGAGCCAAAGGAGGAGCACTAAGATTGGGAGAAATGGAACAGCAAGCCTTAGTTGCCCACGGAGCCTCATTATTACTAAAGGAAAGATATGATTCAGACAAAGTTGTAATGCCTGTTTGTACTAAATGTGGAGCAGTGGCAATAGAAGACAGCATAAGAGGAAAAATAACCTGCCCAGTTTGCTCAAGTCAAGACGTAGAACCTGTTGAAATAAGTTATGCTTTCAAACTACTTGTGGATGAGATTCAATCACTACATATTAAAACTAAATTTAATTTAAAAAACAAATACGAGTAAAAGACAAATGAAAAAAGCAATTAAGAAAAAAGTAGAAAGTTTGCAGTTTACGTTAATTAGTCCTGACGAAATTAAAAAAATGAGTAAGGCAAAAATAATTACTCCAGAATTATATGATGTAGACGGATACCCTGTTGATGGGGGATTGATGGATCTAAGATTAGGAGCTATTGATCCAGGAGTAAGATGTAGAACTTGTGGAGGAAGGCTAAAAGAATGTTTAGGGCATCCAGGAAGTATTGAATTGGCTAGACCAGTTTTCCATATTAAATATATCCCTGTTGCAGAATTATTTTTAAGATGTTATTGCAGCGAATGTAATAGGTTAATGGTTAAAGAAAAAGATATGATCAAATATAAAACTATTAAAGATAGATTAAAGAGAGCTAAAGATTCTAAGAAATGCCCTCATTGTAGTACTGAACAAGAAAAAGTTAAATTACATAAACCCACTACATTCAAAATTGGTAAGAAGAGATTATTCCCTGGAGAAATAAGAGACAAACTTGCAAGAATCCCTGATGAAGAAGTTAAATTGGCAGGAATGAATCCAGGCATATTTAGACCAGAATGGAGCGTTCTTACATTACTATTAGTTCCGCCTGTAACAGTTAGGCCAAGTATCACTCTTGAATCTGGAGAAAGATCTGAAGATGATTTGACCCACAAATTATCTGACATCATAAGATCTAATCAAAGATTATGGGAAAATTTAAATGCAGGGGCTCCAGAGGTTATTATTGAAGATCTATGGGATTTAATGCAATATCATATTACAACATTCTTTGACAATTCAATTACAAAAATCCCTCCTGCAAGACACAGGTCAGGACAACCATTAAAAACTATTACTGAAAGAATAAAGGGTAAAGAGGGGAGAATAAGGCATAATCTTGCAGGAAAAAGAGTTAACTTCTCTTCAAGAACAGTTATTTCTCCAGATCCTTCATTAAAAATCAATGAAGTAGGTATCCCATATCAAATAGCAGAACTATTGACAGTTAATGAAAAGGTTAATAGTATGAATATGGATAAATTAAAAAAAATAATTCTAAATGAAAATTATCCCACTGCAAATTATATTATTAGACCTGATGGAAGAAGAAAAAGAATAACTAAAGATCTGAAAGAAGAGATATTAGAAGAACTAGAAGTAGGATATCTTGTTGAAAGGCAATTAATTGAAGGAGATGTTGTTCTATTTAATAGACACCCAAGCCTACACAAGGCTAGTTTAATGGCCCACTTTGTAAAGGTTCTCCCATATAAAACATTCAGATTAAATCCTGCCGTTTGTAACCCCTACAATGCAGATTTCGACGGAGATGAGATGAATATCCACGTACCACAAACTGAAGAAGCTAGAGCAGAAGCAAAAATTTTAATGGATGTTAATAAAAATCTAATGAGTTGCAAAGATAATAGCAATATACTAGGAAATATTGTAGATGCTGTTACAGGAAATTATCTATTAAGTAAAAATGGATTAAATAAAGCTGAAACAAATCAACTATTATTCCAATCAGGAATTGAAGATAATTTTGATAAAGCAAATATTGATGGAAAAGAAATAATTAGTACAGTCATACCCAAACTAGATTATAAAGCTAAATCAAGAGACGGATCTGCATTCAATGTTAAGTCGGGAAAAATTAATGAAGGAATTGTAGATGAAAAAGTGTTTGGTGTTGAGGCAGGAGACTTATTAAAATATGTAGATAAAGATTTTGGAAGAGATCATGCGATTAAAGTTTTAGAAAATTCATTTACATTAGGTACAAATTACTTAACAAACCATGGATTTACAATAAGTGTTGATGATCTTAATGTTAGTGACAAGGTTAAAAAAGAAACAGACCAAGTCGTTATGGATGCTGAAAAAGAAACTGAATCAATAATTAAGAATTATCAAGAAGGAAAATTAGAAATTATCCCTGGTAAAACTGATGAAGAGACAAGAGAAATAAAAATATTACAAACATTAAACGGAATTAGAACAAAGATTGGTAAAATTGTAGGTAAAGAAATATACAAATCAAATCCAGTTAGTGTAATGATGGATTCTGGTTCTGGAGGAAGTGTTTTAAATGTTACTCAAATGGCATGTTGCGTAGGTCAGCAAGCATTATGGGCTAAAAGAATTGGCATAGGATTCAATAATAGAACATTATCTTTTTTCAAAGAACATGACCTTACACCTAAGGCAAAAGGATTCATCTATAGCAGTTTCCTTGGAGGATTAAAACCCTACGAATTCTTCTTCGGAGCTATAACTGGAAGAGATGCATTAATGGATACAGCACTTAGAACTCCAAGATCAGGTTATTTATATAGAAGACTAGCAAATGCATTACAAGATATCCGAGTAGAATATGATAAAACAGTAAGAGATGGTTCTGGTAAAATTATTCAATTCCTATATGGAGAAGATGGAAAAGATGTAGCAAGATTACATGAAAATAAAGACATAAGTGCTGGAGAAGCTATAGGAATTATTACTGCACAAAGCTTCGGGGAACCATCTACTCAAATGGCATTGAATGTATTCCACTTCGCAGGAGTTGCTGAAATGCAGGTTACATCAGGTCTACCAAGACTAATAGAAATCTTTGACGCAAGGAGAACCCCTTCTACTCCCGAAATGGAGATTTATTTAAGCAAACAATATGATAATGAAAAAAATGCCAAAGTTTTAGCAGAAAAAATTAAAGAAGTTAAATTAAAAGATATAATCAAAGAAATAAAAATTAATTTTTCTGATAAGAAGATTGAAGCTCAAGTAGATAATGAGGCTGTTAAAAGGGTACATTCAACATTAGATACAATTGTTAAAAGAATGAATGAGTTTGGAAAATTATCTGGAACTGCAAAAGTTAATGGAAGCATGATTGTATTTGATGGAAAAGATCTTGACTTTAAAGAAATCTATAAATTAAAAGAAAAAGTTAAAGATACGCAAATTTCAGGTATCAAAGGAATCAGCCAAATTTTAGTTGTTAAAAGAGATGAAGGATATGTTATCCTAACTGCAGGTACAAATTTAGAAGACATTATAAAATTTAAAGAAGTTGATCCAAATAGAACAATTAGTAATGATATTCACGAAGTTGCAAGTATCTTTGGTATTGAAGTTGCGAGAGCAGTTATAATGAAAGAAGTCTATAAAGTTTTAAATTCGCAAGGATTAGACATTGATACAAGACACTCTAAATTAATATCTGATGCTATGACTAACGAAGGATTAGTTAAAGGAATAACTAGAATGGGAATTATCTCTCAGAAATCTTCTATCTTGGCAAGAGCTAGCTTTGAAACTCCTATAAAACAATTTGTTAATGCTACATTGAAAGATAATAAAGATGAATTAAATTCAGTTATTGAAAATATAATCCTAAATCAACCAGTTCCAGTAGGTACGGGACTTCCAGGGTTAATGGTAGAAGTTGCAGGACCTTTAACAGATAAAGCTCCTAAAGTTGACAAAAGTGTTGCTAAGTTGACAAAAGATACAAAAGATACTAGCAAAGAAACTCCTGTTGAACCAGTTTTAACTGAATAATCTGTTACTTCTTTAAGGTAATTACAATAGAAAGATTTATATGTGGTTAATTTTAAGCTTAATTATGGTAGAAATTTCAATGTTGGGATCTGGTATGAATCCAGACTTAGGTAACACTAGTTTCCTTGTTTCAGAAAAAGAAGGACCAAGATTGTTAGTTGATTGTGGATTCACAGTACCCCGAGTTTTAAGTGAAAAAAGTGTAATGAAAGACATAGAGCACGTTGCCATAACCCATACACATTCAGATCACGTTGGAGGATTAGAATTACTAGGTTTTTTCAAAATGTTTGCTCCAAATTTTATTTCAGGTAAAAAACCAACACTTTACATACCTTCAGATCAAATGGCTCACACTCTTTGGGAAAATACCCTTAAAGGAGGAATGGGATTTCCAAATACTGGACCATATAGTTTTGGATATGATGGATTGGCAATGGATGTTGAAAGACCAATGGTTTTAATGGGAGAGACAGGATTAGAAGTTCATGGTAGAGACATTGATAATGGGCACGATTTATATAGTCAAGTATACGGCCTAGATAAAAAATCAATGAAACTAGAAGATTATTTTAATATCAAAACTGGAAGGCATCAAAAAATTAATGGTAAAACAATTAACTTTTTTCCAACACCTCATACAAGAGGATTAGAAAATTATGGAATTAAAATCAATACAGAAGATGCAAATGTATATTATTCTGGAGACACCATAGCACTTCCTGGAAAATTATCTGATGATCTAATTATTCAAGACCTACAATTTCCTGATTTTAAAACTGGAGAAGTTGATCCAAAATCAGTAAATAATGCTCATGCAACCTTAAGAGAAGCCACTCTTCCAGAATATATGAATTATGTTGGTAAAGAGCAATTAGGTAAAACTTATTTTACCCATTTATGGGCAGAACATAAAAAGCCAACTAATAATCCCTCTAAACATGGTTATGGGGGTTTCTTATTACCTGGAAACCATATCCGAGTTGAAAATCATGAAGTACAGCTAATTAAATAATTGCCGTCGCTGATTCTTATTCCTTCAAAAGTAAAGCTTTAAATAGCAACTAAACGATTGATTTTCATAAACAATAATTAATATAATGAAAGTTTTAGATATGCAATTCATAAGGTATGCGAATCTTTTTAACAAGATTACAAGAATTAGATGTAGTCATTGTTTTGAATATAATAATGCAATAATTTTTGCTATTCCAAGAAAATTTGTTATGAAAGCTATTGGCAAAAATAATTCTAATCTTGAAAAGTTAAGCAGAGTTATTGGAAAAAGAATTAAAATTGTTGCAATTCCAAATGGTAAACAAGATGTTGAGGGATTCGTCTCAATCATAACAAAACCAGTTAAATTCAATGGCATAGAACTAAAGGGTGAAGAAGCTATTATCACTGCAGGAATGCAAAATAAAGCAGCCCTAATTGGAAGAGGAAAAATTAGACTCTTAGAAATGCAAAATATCTTAGGACAATATTTTGGTATAAGGAAAGTTAGAATCAAATAATTTTATAAATCAGATTAACCTATTTATTATTTATGGGCGGGCTTAATAATTATGGGAAGTTTATTACTCAAAAAGATATTTTATCAGAACTAAGCAACGATGAAAGAATCATATATCTATTAACAACAGGAGAAGGGGATGGATATAAATACAATTATAGAGAAACTGCATATATTTTAAAAAAAAACCGAAGATCAAATAGTTAACATCCAAAGAAGAGCATTAGAAAAATTAAGTGAACAAGATTAAAACAAACCTTTAAAAACCCCTTTTATGATAAGTTATTGTAACAGAAGAGTTACTATTAATAAATTGCCTTGAGGTTTTGGTCATTATCCAAGATTTCTAGCTTTTTTATTAAAATTTTAAGCATAAAATGGGACTTAGAAACGCAACAAAATTAATGAAGAATCGAAAGAAATTCCGATGGAGAGATCGTAAATATAAAGTGAAAACTCTTGATTTATTTAAGAAATCTGATCCATTAGGTGGTAAAAATCAAGCTAAAGGAATTGTTACAGAAAAAGTTCAAAAAGAAGCAAAACAGCCAAACTCTGCAATGAGAAAGTGTTGCAAGGTCCAATTAATTAAGAACAGTAAGGTAGTTACAGCATTTATTCCTGGAAATTTAGCTCAAAAGTTTATTGATGAACACGATGAAGTTATTATAGAAAGAATCGGCGGTAAACAAGGAAGATCTAAAGGAGATATTCCTGGAGTTAGATGGAAAGTTACTAAAGTAAATGATCAGCCCCTTCCAAGATTGTGGATGGGTAAAATCGAGAAAGGAAGAAGATAATGACAGACTATGATTTAATATTAGATGGCGAAGGTAAAAAAATTAGTATCTATGATATTTATAAGATGGAAGATCAATTAACAAATGAGGGTAATTTTTAAAATGGGAGCAGAACAATTGCAAGAAGTTAATGAAGAAATGCCTGAGGGAGAAGTAATAGACCAAATGGCTGAAATAAAGAAAGAGGGTAATCAGTTCAAGCTATTCGGGCTTTATGATGTTTCGGATATTAAGTTAGTTGATCCAGGTATGAAAAGATATATTAATCTTGAACCAAAATTAATGGTTAAAAGTCATGGAAGAATTAGAGAAAAATTTGGTAGAGCTAAAATAAACTTACTTGAAATTTTTGCTAATCTAATTGCAGTTCCAGGACATAGAGGAAAAAAACATAAAATACAAACTGGATGGAAAACAGGAAAATATAGTCAAAATATGAGAATTGTTGTTGAAACTTTAAAAATAATTGAAAATAAAATGAAAATGAATCCTGTTCAAGTTTTAGTAACTGCCTTAGAAAATGCAGCACCAATGGATGGAGTCACAGTAATTGAATATGGAGGAGCAAGATACCCTCAAGCTGTTGATATCAGCCCATTAAGAAGAGTTACTATGACACTAAGGGTCATGGTTCAAGGGAGTTATGATAAAAGTTTTAACAAAAAAACTAAAATTGAACAAGCTTTAGCTAATGAGATTATGAAAGCTTATGAAAAAGATATGGATAGTGGCGCTATGTCTAAGAAAAGAGATGGTGAAAAGCAAGCTGATTCAGCTAGATAAAATTAAAATTTAGATTTTTCTATATATTGTTTTACAATTTAGAAAGTTTTAAAAACCAAATTTTGTATGAATAAACATCACTATGGCTAAGAAAGAAACACCATTCGAGAAGATTGTACGACTTGTTAAGAGTCAAGATACTATTAGAAATATAGCGACAAGTGCCCATATTCACCATGGAAAGACTGCTTTAACAGACAATTTATTGGCTGCAGCAGGTATGATGAATGAAAAACTAGCCGGAGATTTAGAAGGTGGGATGGCGACATGGGGTCATGCTGATGAGCAAGAAAGATTACTAACAGTTGACGCAGCAAATGTAAGTATGGCTCACGAACTTGAAGGTAAAGAATATTTGATTAATTTAATTGACACTCCTGGTCACGTTGATTTTGGAGGTAATGTTACTAGAGCTATGAGGGCTATTGATGGTACAATAGTTTTAGCATGTGCGATTGAGGGAATAATGCCCCAAACTGAAACTGTTATGAAACAAGCATTACGAGAAAGAGTTAAACCAATTTTATTCATTAATAAAGTGGATAGAATGATTACAGAACTAAAATTAACTCCTGAAAAAATGCAAGAAAGATTTAAGAAAATTATTGATCATTTTAATTTATTACTTGAACAAATTGCCGAAAAAGAATATGCTCAAAAATGGAAAGTTAACGTTGCCGATGGTTCAGTTATTTTTGGAAGTGCTAGAGAAAACTGGGCAATGAGCGCAAAATTTATGCAAAAAAAGGGAATTAGTTTTAAAGATATTATTGACAATCAAAATAAAGAGGATGCAGAAGCTAAAAAAGATTGGTTCTGGGAAAATGCGCCATTATTCGAAGTATTATTAGATTCAGTAATTACCCATCTTCCTAGCCCTGTTGAAGCACAAAAATATAGAATTCCAAAAATTTGGCAAGGAGATTTAGAAAGCGACTTTGGTAAACAACTATTAGCTTGTGATCCAAATGGAGAACCTGCTTTTGTAATCACAAATACAATTATTGATGCAAAGTCTGGTAAGGAAGTTAGTGCAGGAAGATTATTTAGTGGAACTTTAAAACCAGGAATGGATGTTTATTTGAATAACGAGAAAAAGAAAGGAAGGATCCAACAAGTTTTAGTTTACAATGGAGTTAAACCCGAACAATTAGAAGTAGTTCCTGCTGGAAACGTTCTAGCCATTACTGGACTTACTAGTCAACCCGGAGAAACGGTTACAGTTAGCCCTCAAGAAGAATTTGAGAATATTAAACATATCTTTGATCCAGTTATTACAAAATCCATTAGTGTTCCAAAAGCTCAAGATCTACCTAAATTAATTGAAGTTCTAAAAAAGGTAGCTAAAGAAGATCCAAGTTTACATATTGAAATTAATGAAGAGACTGGAGAAAACCTAATTTCTGGAATGGGAGAATTGCACTTAGAAATTATTGAAAATAGAATTAAAACTGAAAAGGGCGTAGAGGTTAAGACTGGAGAACCAATTGTTGTTTATAGAGAGACAGTAAGTAAAAAGGGAAATACTGGAGAAGGGAAATCGCCTAATAAACACAACTTGTTTTGGATTGATGTTGAACCCTTAGAAGATGCAGTTTATGATTCTATTAAAGCAGGAGAACTTCCAGAAGGTAGAACCAAGAAAAAGAATGAAGAATTATGGGCAAAATTAAACGAACTAGGAGTTAGTAATGATGAAGCAAGACAGTATAGAGATATCTACAATGATTGTGTTTTCCTAGATAAAACAAAGGGAGAAGTTCATATGAATGAAGTTATTGAAATGATTATGGATGGTATTGAACAGGTTATAGATGCAGGAGTTCTAGCAAGAGAGCCATGTGGAAAATTAAAAATTAGTCTAGTTGATTTAAAATTACACGAAGACGCAATTCACAGAGGACCTGCCCAAGTTTACCCCGCAGTTAGAGATTCTATAAGAATGTCTATTGAGAGTGCTAGTCCAGTTCTATTAGAACCTCTACAAACATTATTATTAGAAGCTCCAGTAGATTACATGGGAGAGTTAACTAAGTTAATCAGTGCTAAGAGAGGACAAGTTATTGACATTGAACAAACAGCAGGACAAGTTGCAGTTAAAGCTAAAATGCCAGTTGCTGAGATGATTGGAATGAGTTCAGATATAAGAAGCTCAACTGAAGGAAGAGGCGGATTTAGCATGGTTGACCAGAACTTCGAGAAAGTTCCTACTCAATTACAAGCAGAAATTGTTAAAGGCGTTAGACAAAGGAAAGGACTTGCAGATAACGAATAAGATGATAATTACAAAAATATTACAAAGCAAAGCAATACCTCTATTGTAATTATTATTGTATAAAACTTCTTAAAATTTAATTTTAATCTATTCGATGAAATCTGTTAAAGACCTTTTATGGACACCAGGAATGACTGTTAAGCAGTTGGTTGATGATTTTGGTAGTTTAGGCTATCAGAGTATAGAATTGAATAGGGCAAGTGATTTAGTCTGTAAAATGAAACAAGAGGGATGTAAAATTTTCCTTACTTTCACTTCTAACATGGTTACAACAGGACTTCGCGGATTCTTCGCTCAAATGATTAAATTAGGCATGGCAGATGTTATTGTAACTACCTCTGCTAGTATCGAAGAAGACATAATAAAATCTATGGGAGATAAGATTGAAGTAACTACTTTCAATGCAGATGATATTGCAATGAAAGAAAAAGGAGAAAACCGAGTTGGAAATCTATTGATAAGAAATGAAAGTTACATGAAGTTCGAAGACAAGATGAAAGAATATATTGAAACTATCTATCAAAAATACAAAAGAATTGATGTCAGTTTATTTTTGAAAGAATTAGGCCTATTACTAAATGATGAGAATTCTATCCTATATCAAGCTGCTAAAAATAATGTTCCAATTTTCTGTCCGGGTATTGCAGATTCTGCAATAGGTTTCCATCTATATTTATTCCAAGAAAAACATAAGGATTTTATTATCGATGTAATTGGAGACTTCAAAAATATAATTTTCTCAAGCAATCACGATGAGAAAAAAGGACTAATTAGTCTTGGAGGTTCTATAAGTAAACATTATGCTATTTTCTCAGGATTACTAAATGGAGGTTTTGATTACGCAGCCTATCTAACTACTAGCCACTCAAGCTCCGGAAGCATGAGCGGAGCTACAACAAAAGAAGCTATGAGTTGGGGGAAATTAAAAGATACCGCTGCAGGAGTTACTGTAAATGGAGATGTAACAATCACTTTCCCTTTAATGATGATAAGGGCTTTAGAAAAATTAAAAGAAATTGGATTAATAGAAAATGACAAAAGCAAAATTCATTCTGAATAAGAAAAAAGTTCTTGAACAATACGGAAAATTGAAAGAACTTGGAATTAAAATAAGTTACAGCCATAAAACAAATAACGAAGTTACAAAAGTTTTAGAAGATACTAATTCTGAATTCTCATTACATGCATTTAATGAAATCAAAGACATCAAAGATAAAAATAAAATATGGTTCTTCACACAAGCCAATTCAAATGAAGAGCTAAACAAAATCTTAGATGAAGGTGTTAAAAAATTCGTAATTGATAATGAAATAGATCTAAACAACCTATTAAAAATAGTTGAAGAAAAAAATATTATTATCAATCTATTAATTAGAATGAAATTTCAAGAACATAGAATTACAAGTGGGAAATATTTCATTTATGGACTTCCAGCAATCAAAGTTAATGAAATAATTTCAAAAATCAAAGATAATAAATTTATTGACAAACTTGGAGTCCATATCCATAGAAAAAGTCAAAATGCTAGCGAATGGGAAATTAAAGATGAATTAGAAGATTCATTAACTAAAGAAACCCTGGAAAGAATAAACATCATTAACATTGGAGGAGGACTTCCAATAAGATATAGAACCTACACATCTGAAATAATGCCCTATATCTTTGATAAAATCAAAGAAGTTAAGGAATGGTTCTCAGGAGATATTTATACAGAACCCGGAAGATTCATCGCAGGCCCTGCAGTTAAACTCAAATGCAAAATCATCCAAGTCCAAGAAAATACCTTAATTGTTAATACTTCAATATATAACGGAGTTCTAGACGCACATATTACTGACATAAGATTATTAGTTGAAAATGAAGTTGAGGAAAATGAAGAAGGAGAATACTATAAGATAAAAGGAAATACCCCTACAAGAGATGATATCTTTAGACATAGCGTCAAATTAAAAAATCCAAAGGTCGGAGATGAAATTACTTTCTTAAATGCTGGAGCCTATAATTACACAACTGACTTTTGCAGTTTAGAGAAGTTGGAAACAGAGGTTGTTGAAAAATAGTTGTTTACTATTAAGTGGTTACAAATAGAAAGGTTTAAAAAACAATAATATATCCAATATGATGACAAAACTAAATGGATCATATAGAGAAGTTACTCTAAAAAATGGTTTACATGTAATGCTACAAAATACCCCTACACAAACTATATCTGGGAAATTGCGAGTTAATTTTGGAGCTTTAAATGAACAACCTGGAGAGGAAGGACTTGCTCATTTTCTTGAACATACTTTGATGACTGGAGGATCAACTAAATACTCCCCAGAGGAATCTGATCATGTCAGAGGTACATTCGGATCTCATAATGCGCTTACAGGATTAGATGAAACATTTTTTCCTGTTGACATGCTTAGTGAAGATTTAGCATCATACTTAGATTTTGTTTCTGACATCACCTTTAACCCCAGATTAGATAACACACGGTTTGAAGAAGAAAGACAAAGAGTTCTTAGAGAAACTTCCGATGCAAAAAGTGACCCTGAATTTAAGGATAACCAAGCTTATCAAAACGCATTTTTTGGTGACGAATCTCCCCACACCTACTTTATTCTTGGAAATGAGGATGTTATTCACTCTGTAACACCAGAACAAATGAAAGAATTTCAGGCAAGAGGCTATGGTGCAGCCAACATGGATTTAATTTTAGTTGGTAATCTACCAGATGATGTTGAGGAACTTGTGCATCAAAATTTTGGAGACAAACCTACTGGTGAGAATACTAAATTTCAATTTCCAAAAAATCCTAATTTAGAAAGTAGAACTTTGATTCATACTTCTGCTCCTGAATTATACAATCAAGATCAACCTCAAAAAAGTAGTGCACAATTAAGTATCTGTCTAGTTGCACCAACTAAAAATGCAGATGATAGTTATGCTGTTGGAATGCTTGCAAAGATTCTTGGTGGAGATGGAAGTTCAAGATTATTTAAGACTATAAGTCAACGTAAGGGATTAGCCTATAGTATTTGGAGCGGATATACAAACCAAAATAATTCTGGGATCATCCATGTTGGAGGAAGTATTCAATCTATTCACGCCCAAAAAACAATTAATGCTATTTTTGAAGAGATGAAAGGGATGCAAGAAAAGCCAGTATCTGGTTCAGAATTAGATAGATTAAAGAGAAATTCAAGATACGGAATTATAAAAGCATTTGAAACCAATGAGGGACATATTCATGCCATTGAAGCAGAGTATGATAAGGGTATAACTCTTAAAGAACATGTTGCTAAAATGGATGCAGTAACACCAGCTGATGTGCAAAAAGCAGCTCAAGTTTATTTACCAAAAGACCGAGAGCAAGGAAAATATGTTCTTATGTTGAGAGATCCATTAAAACAGTAAGGTTTTCTCGCCCATTATAAATTCTCTTATAAAGTCAAAAGCAAAAATTTATTTTTTCTGAAATAAATAAAACCTAAATAAATAAGGTTTAACTTTTTCTGAATCAAAATATTTAATTCTAACTACAGGTTTAAAACCAAGTTTATCAAGTAATTTTTCATCGTTAATAATGTCAATTAGATGTTGGGAAAATCTAGCTATTTTTTGGTCTGTCTTTTCAATTTCAGCCTGTTGATCAAAATGTTCATCAGCTAAATAAAATCCACCAGGTTTCAATACCCTATTAATCTCTCTAAGTGCTTGGATATAATCAATACGAGGATTATCTAAGGTCATTTCATTGGAATGCACAACATCACAAAAACTTGATTCAAAATCCATTTTTTCAACAGAACCAACTACCTTATGCACTCTTGCGTATTCATCATGTTTAAAGTTTTCTGGATCAGGATCTAAAGAGTATAAGTTTTCTGGTTTTAAACCATAATGAAGTAAACCCTGACAAAAAACAGAACCCAAACCGCACCCAACATCTAAAACAACTTTATCTTTTGCATTTTGAATTAATTCCTTAAGTAAAGGATGAATTGGCTGTATTGCATTATGTTTTTGCTCTTCTAAATACATTTGTAATATGCCAGGATTAGGACTCCCTCTATGAAAACTTGACAATTCATCCTGATTTTGACCACTTGGTGAGTTTATTACAGACATAATTCATAGAGAAAGAAAGAGTATTATAAAGCTTTCGTCCCCCACATTTAAAGCGATTTGGGTGGAAAAATCTGCAAGACTTCGGAACCATTAAATTCCTGTTAAACTCTCCCGATAGGGATTGAATTTTAGTGCAATGATCCGTAGCGAAGCGGAGGAAAAATTCAAAGTAAAAAAATCGGCGTATCGAGTGCGAAGCACCATTAGTAAAAAGAATAAAGAGGTCGGCTCTAAAAAAATTAGCAGGGATAACTTCCACTCCATGCTTCAATTCTATCTCTATTAGAAATTTGTCCATTCACGAGATTTATCGATTCGTGTTCATAATTAGTTCCACAACCAGAGTTTGTATAGAAAATTTCATATTTATCTGTATCAATTTTCTTAATTTTTACTCTTTCCTTAATATCATCCAATGTTAACTCTGGTCTGGGGGGAGTATCTGGGCTTGGCATACCATAAGATCCATCTCTAATAATTTTTTCATTAAATATTGCAGTATATATTTCATTTGCTTGACTTATTGGAACTTCAGAATTCTCAAAACGAGATTCAATTCGTGAACAAAATTCAACTAATCCCGAAGGATTATTTCTTTCTTCGTCTGTCAAGCCACCTTCATAAGGATATTGTTTTATTGGTGTCTCCCTATCATTCAACGAACATGAAATCGTTGGATTAATCCAATAATCTGTAGTGGTTTGTGATATCTCATTTATTTGGTTTTGTAATTGAGAATTTTGTTGTTGAAGATTTGAAATTTGTTCCTGTAAAGTTTCAATTTCAGAAGAGGAACTTTCAGGTGCATTAAGAGTATATCCTATAAAAAAAGATGCTAGTACCAATATAATTATGACTACTATGTTAATTATTTTGTTCATATTATATTTATGAAAGATAGTTGATATTTAAATCTTGTTAAAACTTCAAGTGAACTTGAACCATTCTGCAAGCCGACCTCTTTACATTTTTAGCCGATTTTTTTATTGAGTTTAACATCGCGATTAAGAGAAGTTCGAAGCCCTCGAAAAAATTCTCCTCGTGAAACAGAGCTGAGAATTTTTTCAGAGATGGCGAGGATTTGGGAAAATTCCTGCAAGGGATTTTCCTCTTAATCGCTGTTAAACTCCCCGAACGGAACGAAGTGGAGTGAGAGTGCAACGTGGTGCGGAGTGAAACGGAGCAAGTTTTTTGTGACCGTGCATAGAAGTTGGCGCCCTCATCCAAGATATTATTTTTTAGCCTGACTCCATAATAGATTAAAGAACACTTTGTAAGTTTGAGCAAAGTTTTCGTCTTTTATCAATAATCCATAAGGTTCTTTTCCGTAAGTGATGAGGAAAAAGTAATCGTTTAAAACCCCATACTCCGTTTTCGTATTTACGTCTATGTATCTTACTTCAGTAAGAGGCATCTTTTCTCT
>MPMA02204816.1_pt1 | contig 20847 bp, 17 predicted proteins | sample 1617361 | NCBI WGS metagenome assembly MPMA02 (sample SAMN05944807, study PRJNA350692) | marine metagenome | biome: marine; feature: ODZ; material: water; isolation source: 180 m water sample filtered on 0.2 um supor filter | place: Pacific Ocean | collected 2012-04-08 | depth 180m m | reverse complement strand
TGTTGAGTGATCACGATTCACGCTCTGCGGTTACTGACACAACGAATCGCGGGCGCCGTCGGATTGTAACGCCGCTTTTGAACATCACGGGGATTTTTGGCGGCCAAACAGCGTCCATACGTACAATGGCGCTGGCGTGTAAAACATCTGGCAGATAGCAGTGTCGAGGTGACGATCATGGAGGGCTGATCGGGGCGACCGACGTTTTCAAAAGCGCTCTGAACCTGGTGGAAGAAGACAGTGTTGACGCGGGATGGATATGGAGCCGGTACGGCACACGTCTCATGGACAACGAAAGTGATCCGGAAGGCGCTGAATCCGCCTATCGAAAAGGCGAGGAGATCGCCAAAGCGCTTGCCGGAAGAGTGAGGGAGGTTCATGGTCGTCGCGTAGTCGATATCCATTCGCTACACACCGCGCCGGTGTAGGTCCCTCGGCTACGCTCGAAATGGGCATAATGCCGATCCTGAACTTGATTCAGGATCGCCCCATGGAACATCATCACGCCGGGTTCATAACAACCCCACTCCCGGTGACTCTCGACGCCCATTTCTCACACTCCAGCGATTTCAGCGGATCCTGAATCCAGATCAGGAGGGAATGAGGCAGGGCAGAAATGACAAAATAGCGCCTGACTCTCCAACCACAAAATAAACACCCCATCGGGGTTTCGGCATGGCGTTCACTCTTGAGGCGTTGATCATCTTTCTGGTCCGGGTAGTCGGTTCGCTCCCCGTGCTGCGGTGGGCGTTCGTCGGCGCCGTGATCGCCATCCTGGTCGACTTCTCGGACCTGTTCCAGAAGAATCTCATCCACCTAGGCGGTGTCGGCGAGTATCAGGAGTTCGACAAGTGGGCCGACCTTGTCTACATGGTCGCCTTCCTGTACGTGGCGCTTCGCTGGGAAGGCGTGAAGCGAAACATCGCGATCGGGTTATTTGCGTTTCGGATCGTCGGGATGGTCACGTTTGAGATCACCTCATCCCGTGCAGTGCTGATAGCCTTTCCGAACCTGTTCGAGTTCTGGTTCGTCTTCGCCGCGGCCCTCCAGCACTGGTGGCCCGATTACGTCCTCACCCGGATCCGGCTGACGGGCTGGCTCTTGCTGCTGCTTGGCCTGAAAATGTTTCAGGAATACGCGCTGCACGGCGCGCAATGGCTCGACAAATACAGGGCGATCGATGTCGTCGCTGACTGGTGGAACTTCCTGACTAAATGGATCTAGAACCTTTGAAACCGCCCGACATCCAATCCCAACCGACCTGGTACCGATGACCGACGCAGAAGCTGTTCGTCAGGGATACGAGCGTGCCGAAGACCTGCGTCGGCGCGGCAACGACTCTCAGGCGGAAAAGGCGTTCCGTGAGGCTGTCGAACTTGGCCGCACCGTCGAGGATACTGAAGCGCTCGCCTGGGCCGCCGCATCCGCATCCGGCCTAGGAGTGGTCCTTCGCTACACGGGCCGATTTGGCGAGGCCGCCGTGGCGTGCCGGGACGCCATCGCCCTCGGCGAGAAGTCCGGGCCGGGCGACGGGCTCGCGTGGGCGGCGCGCGCAGCACACAACCTTGGCGTTCTCCACTCCGACCGTGGACGCAACTCTGAATCGGACCGGTCATGGCGTCGTTCGATCGAACTGGGACGGTCGGCCGATACCGAAAGAGGCGCAGTCTGGGCGGCACGCGCCTCCCACAACCTAGCGGCTTTGCTGGTCGAAGCCGGCGTTCCCGAAGAAGCGGAAACCGCCTGGCGCGATGCCGTGGACCTTGGCCGGGCAGCCGGCGGCAGGGGACTGGAGACGGCGGCCCGCGCCGCGCAGGCCCTAGGCGTCTATCTTGTGCACTCCGAGCGGCACACCGAGGCCGCCGAAGCATGGCGTGAGGCGATGGCGTTCGGCACCGCTTCCGGTTCACCGCGCGCGCTGGAACGCGCCGCCGTGGCAGCCTACGGCCTCGCGACGAGCCTCGCAGACCGGGGCGACACCAAATTGGAAGCCGCATACCGAGACGCCGCCACGCTGGGGCGAGAGGCCGCTTCGCCGGATTCGCTCATCATCGCCGCCGTCTGCTCCTACAACCTGGGCGTGCTGCTGGTCGACGAGGACCGCAACACGGAGGCGGCGGCGGCCTGGGACGAGGCCCTCGAGATGGGGCAGCGCTCTCGCACTGCAAACGGAATCGTCCTGGCCGCACAGGCGGCGACAAGCCGGTCCGATATCGAAGCGGCGTCGGGAAATACCGCAGCGGCAAAAGACTCCCTGCAAGAAGCCATCAACCTGGGCCGCGCAGCTGGCACGCCGTCGGGACTTGAGACAGCGGCAGCGGCGGGGGAGAAGCTGGAAGCGCTGGGCGAGGGCGAGGCTGGACCGTAGGCCTGAAATGGTCCGGTCGCGTCCACGATGACGGAGTACCCATCGAGCTGATCCGGTATTGCCGCCCACTTTGCTGGGGACGCGGTCTCAACCATGGCTCTGATGCAGGGTGCCCCCTCGTACTCCCCGATACCGACGCCTACGACGCCATCCAATTCCATGATCGACTCTCGATTGGCGTCGATCACTTCTGTGATGGGAAGCACAGGCATGGAGCCACGGTACTCTCGGATTGTGCCGAAGCGGAAATCAAAGGAGGCGAGAGCTTAAGTTCTCGCCTCCTAGACTATTTCAGTCCGGTGATTGTTTCGGGGTTCTATCGACCGTCTATGGTCGCTCCGAAATGGGTCAGGGCATCGTCGATCGGGTCCTAGATCGTGAATTCAGCACCATTACCAGTCCCAACAACGCCATCAAGCGACAGCAGGAGGTCGTTGTGTGCTTCCTGCGCGGCGATTGCGCGTTCAAACCCCGGAATGCCGTTATTGGTGGACGCATCCGATCCGCCGTCGATTGTGGCCAGTAGCAAGACGGCGAACAGAGCAAGGCTTAACAGGCCTGGCGTAAATATGCGTTTGAAGAATCTCGACTCATGACACCTATCTCCCTGATATCTGGCCGACCGTCCGTTCCGCATCGGACTGACCACACGAATCGCTGTGCCAACGATCGATTCCCTCACCCTCGAGGAACCGGTGCAACTCTTTTTGAAGAACGCCGCTGTGCCGTCATTACAATGAAACTATGCTGTAAGCCTCACCCGTCGATGATGCCATCGCCAGATGTGCCGTTGGCCTGGGCGCCTCTTAGCATTTACCACCCGTTTAACGCACGTACAAAATGCCCTCTGGGAGAGTGAGCCCGGGCCGACGCGAAAACCGAAACCGCAATAACATTCCACTTCGCGCCACGCCGCCCACACGTAGCGCCCTCTGCTACCATCGCTCACTGGTGTGCCGCAGCGAGACCGGACACCGGATCACAAAAGCACACGCACAGCACACATTTCGAGGTCGATACATGGTCGGGACCGCAGAACAGATCAGCCTATCCGGCGAGCGTCTTGCGAAGGTCGACGCCCTTCCCAAGGTCACGGGCACCGCCGAGTTTGGCGCCGATATCGACCTGCCCGGCCTGCAGCAGGCCAAGGTTCTTCGCAGCCCGCACGCCCACGCCAACATCAAATCGATCGACACCACTGCCGCAGAAGCGCTGCCCGGGGTAGAAGCCGTCATCACGGGAAGCGACTTCCCGACCATCGAGGCCGGCGGCTCTGCCGGCACGGGCGAGGTGGACATCTCGCTCCGCTACCTGTCCGAACTGGTGATCGCCCGCGGCAAAGCGCTGTTCCAGGGCCACCCCGTGGCCGCGGTCGCAGCCCGAAACGCAGACATCGCAGAGGAAGCGACCAAACTCATCAAGGTTGATTACGAAGTTCTCTCTTCGGTACAGGACCCGGTGGAGGCGATGGCGCCGGGAGCGCCGCTGCTGCACGACGACATGGTTACGAAGTCGATCGGCGGACAGGCAGACACCCCTTCTAACGTCGCTCTTCATGTTGAACTCGGACGCGGCGACATCGACGCCGGATTTGCGGCCTCAGACCACATCGTGGAACGTACCTACAAGACCTCGATCGTCCACCAAGGCTACATCGAACCCGAAGCCGAGACCGCCTGGTATCACTCCGACGGCAACATCGAGGTCTGGGCGGACACCCAGGGCATCTTCGATCACCGCAATCAGCTTTCTAGTCTGCTTGAAATCGACCAGGGCAACATCCTCGTCCGCGGCACGGAGGTCGGCGGGGCATTCGGCGCCAAGGCGCAGACCCGCATATCGCCCCTTTGCATCATCCTTTCCAAGAAATCCGGCAAGCCGGTCCAGATCGTGCTCAACAGGACCGAGGTCTTGACGGCCACCGGCCCGGGCGCTCCCGCCACCGTTACCGTCAAAATTGGCGCGACAAACGATGGAAAGATGAAGGCCGTCCAAGCACGCTTCGTGTACGGTGCGGGCGCCTTCCCGGGCGCTCCCGTTGGCATCGGCTGCCTCTGCGCATTCGCCCCGTACCAGCCGGAGGCCGCCCGAATCGATGGCTACGACGTGGTCACGAATACGCCGCGCGTCGCCGCCTACCGCGCTCCGGGCGCAACGGTAGGTTCGTACGCCGCAGAGTCCGCCGTCGACGAGATGGCGAAGGTCCTCGGAATGGACCCAATCGACTTCCGGCTCGCCAACGTCTCAAAAACAGGCGACCAGAACATGAACGACATGGAATTCACCACCATCGGCATCGAGGAGATGCTCTTGGCGGCAAAAACACACCCGCACTACAGCGCCCCGCTCAAGGGCGAGAACGCCGGACGCGGGATCGGCCTTGGATGGTGGCCAAACGGGATCGGTGTATCCAGTTGCCGAATGATCGTCAACCCGGACGGCACTATCGCGCTCATCGTGGGGACCATGGACCTTTCGTCCACCCGCACCGGCTTCGTGCAGCTTGCCGCCGAGACGCTGGGACTGGATCCGTCCGAGGTCCACATCACCACCGGCGACACCAGCAGCATCGCCTACTCCGGCACGGCAGGCGGGAGCCGGGTCACGCGCTCAATGGCCTCCGCCATCTACGACGCCTCACAGGACATCGTGGGGCAGATCAAGGAGCGCATCGCTTCCAAACTTGGCGTCACCCCTGAGTTTGTTGAGTTCTCGGACGGTAAATTTGAGGCCCGTGACGTACCGGACAACGCGATGTCTTTCCGTGAGGCCGCAAAGAAGGCTACATCGGACGGAAACGACATCGTGGCCTCCGCGTCCAACGACCCCAACATGCGTGCGGCCAACGGCTACGCGCTGAACATCGCAGACGTCGATGTCGACCCGGACACCGGCAAGCCGACGTTGACTCGCTTCACAGCGTTCCAGGATGTCGGAAAGGCGGTCAACCCAGACGCCGTTGAGGGGCAGATCCAGGGCGGCGCGGTGCAGGGCATCGGCTGGGCGCTGAACGAGGAGTACGTGTACGACGACACGGGTGTGCTCCAGAACGCCAGTTTGCTAGACTACCGGATGCCGACGGCGCTCGACCTGCCGCGCATCGACTGCGTGCTCCTGGAGATCCCGGCGGACGAAGGCCCGTACGGGGTGAGAGGCGTGGGCGAGCCGCCGATCGTACCGCCGGCCGGAGCGATCTCAAACGCCATAAGCGCCGCCATCGGCACACGAATGACGCAACTGCCGCTCAGCCCGGAGCGTGTATTCTGGGCTATCCAGGACGGAGCCAACGGCAGCTCTGCAGCCGCCGGAGACTAGGACCGGACGGCCCGTACAACAGGTATAGACGAGAACCCCGCGATCTCCACCGCCGGCGGGGTTCTTACGTTCCTCTGTGTCTTCCAGCCCGACCATTAACCCCCGGGCTTGCGGCCGAATATCGTCAACCCTTTCGTATCAAAGTTGGCGGCGGACGATTCGTGTTTGGACCCGGGGAACACGTCTACCTGTTCTTCTAACTGAACGTCCACGAATCCGGCCTGGGCCAGGACCCATTCCCACCTTGCTCCCAGCAGAGCACCGGCGATTCAGTCAGACCACAGATCGATATCGTCCTTGGCCTCCTGCGGCACCTCGACGTGCACGGCGATGTCCCCGATCCGTATCCGACAACCCGGCTTCAGGTCACGGAAGATCTCTTTCAGCGCAGTCATCTTGTCTGGCGTGAGATTGATCTCCCCGTTGCTGATGACGACGTCGGCAAATCCGGCGTCAACAGGGAGAGATGTAGTAGCCGCACGTCTTGGTCCCGTCGAACGGGATCTCCGCAACTGCGCCGCCGCCGGTACCCATCGTCAATTTGTTTAGCCCGGAAGCTGCCGCGCCCAACGGCAACTCGACGGTCACCGTGGGCCTCGCCCGGGCCCAGTTCGCTCGCCCCAAACACCTCGGAACGACCGTTCAAGAGGCGAAAATTGGTCAGCGTCCATCCACTTGCACTGGTCTGGTCGGTTTCCGTGTATGAAATCCAATCGACGCCGACCGTTCCGCCCGTCTCGTAATGGGGAAGCACGTCCCAGTCGCCGAAATTCCGGGTCCGGCACGTCGCCATCACCGTTCTGCGGCCGGGTTTGTGCGATGTGCAACTCCATCGTTGACACATCCGGGACTCGCTCCTAAAATTCATTCGGTTAGCACTCAGAACGCCTGAGTGCTAACTCCGGTGGGAAACACAACGGGTTAATGGAACGCGAATTCGCGCGTGTCAGCCCAGTACATTCCAGGGACGTCTCGATGGAACTCCCCGGTGGAAATCCAAAGGGCGATAGGCGCCCGGCAATTCGCCGAAAGAATGCAGGAGGAAACTAAGAGTGGCTGCAAAGGTCAAAATCAAGCCGCTGGCTGATCGAATCGTGATCATGCCGAGCGAAGACGAAGTCTCCCAGACAGCGGGCGGGATCTACATCCCTGACACCGCCAAAGAGAAGCCGCAGACGGGTGAAGTCGTTGCTGCCGGGCCCGGACGGGTCACCGACGACGGCACGACGGTCGCTCTGACCGTAAAGGTCGGCGACTCGGTCGTCTACTCCAAGTACGCGGGAACCGAGTACTCCGAAGGCGGAACCGATTACCTGGTTGTTCGCGAGAGCGACATCCTCGCCACCATCTAGCCCCCGCTTTCAGCGGAAGGACCAACACACGTCGGGCGGTTTGGCCGGACGTACGAAGAGGAAAATATGCCAGCAAAAGAACTCAAGTTCGCCGAGGATGCACGATCCCGACTCAAGATCGGCATCGACATGCTCGCCGACACCGTCAAAATTACTCTCGGTCCCAAGGGCCGAAACGTGATTGTTGACAAGAAATTCGGGCCGCCCCAGGTCTCCTCTGACGGCGTCTCCATCGCCAAAGAGATCGACTTGGAAGACCCTTTTGAGAATATGGGCGCACAGCTCCTCAAAGAGGCCTCCAAGCAGACCAACGACGATGCCGGCGACGGCACGACCACGTCGACGGTCCTCGCACAGGCGATCATCAACGAAGGCTTCAAGAACGTTGCAGCCGGTTCTGACCCCATGGCCCTCAAACGCGGCCTGGAGCTCGGAGTCGGGTCCGTTCGCAAGTCCATCTCCAAGCTTTCCACCTCGGTCGAAGGCCGTGACCAGATCGCACAGGTTGCGATTCTGTCCGCCCACGATGAAGAGATGGGCAACCTGGTTGCCGACGTCATCGACAAGGTCGGCAAAGACGGCGTGATCACCGTCGACGAGTCCCGTGGCCTTGCTTTCGAGGTCGACTACGTCGAGGGAATGCAGGTAGACCGTGGGTACATCTCGCCGTACTTCGTGACCAACTCGGACCGCATGGAGTCCGCGCTGGATGATTCGCTTGTCCTCATCACGGACAAGAAGATTTCCGCCGTTTCGGACATCCTCCCGGTCCTTGAGAAGGTCCTGAAGGTCTCCAAGAACCTCGTCATCGTCGCCGAAGACGTTGACGGCGAAGCCCTGGCCACGCTCGTGGTCAACAAGCTGCGCGGCACGCTCAATGTACTTGCCGTTAAAGCCCCGGGCTTTGGCGACCGCCGCAAGGAAATGCTGCGGGACATCGCCATCCTCACCGGTGGCCAGGTCATCTCCGAGGAAGTCGGACGAAACCTTGACTCCGCCGAGGTCGAAGACCTGGGACGGGTGAAGCGTATCGTCTCCACCAAGGACGACACGACCTTCGTCGAGGGAACCGGCGACCCGTCCGAGATCCAGGGACGAATCTCCCAGATCAAGGCGCAGATCGAAGAGACCACCTCCGACTACGATCGCGAGAAGCTCCAAGAGCGCATGGCCAAGCTCTCCGGCGGAGTCGCGATCATCAAGGTCGGCGCGGCCACAGAAATCGAACTCAAGGAGAAGAAGCAGCGTGTTGAGGACGCCCTGTCCGCCACACGAGCAGCCGTTGAAGAGGGGATTGTCCCCGGCGGCGGCACCGTCCTGATTCGCTCAGCTGTTGAACTTGCCAAGGTCAAGGCTAAGGGCGACGAGCAGACCGGCGTGGACATCCTTCGCCGATCGCTTGAGGCCCCGATCCGTGTCATCGCAGCGAACTCCGGCGCCGAGGGCGCGGTGGTCCTGGATGCCGTCGGCAAGGGCAACGGCAACTTCGGCTTCGACGCCCTCGAAGACCAGTACGGCGACATGCTGGAGTTCGGCATCGTCGACCCGGCAAAAGTGACCAGGGCAGCGGTGGAGAACGCCGTTTCCGTGGCGGGAATGATCCTGACCACAGAGTCGCTCATCACCGAGACGCCTCAGCCTGAACCTCCCATGCCCGGCGGCATGCCCGGCGGCGGTATGGACTTCTAGTCCAACCGGACCCATCGGGAAGGATTTTAGAAAAGGGGTCGGGCCTTCGGGTCCGGCCCCTTTTTGCGACCCAACGCCGTAACTCTCACCCGATCAGTCGCCGGGTTCTTGTGACAGAGCATCGCTTAACTCCCCCGGCCCGTTGCTACAATCGCGGCAGCATGCAACCGTTTCGTTTCGTACACGCCGCCGACCTGCACATCGACAGTCCTTTCAAAGGGTTGCTCAAATACGAACCGCGGGTCGCGCAACGGCTGAAAGAAGCCACGTTTGAGGCTTACTCGAACCTGATCGACCTGTGCATCTCACAGAACGCTGAGTTCCTGGTGATCGCCGGGGACGTTTACGACGGAGCGGACCGTAGCGTTCAGGCCCAGATGCGATTTCGGGACGGGCTCGCGCGTCTGGGAGAACACGGCATCCAGGCCTTCGTCGTCCACGGCAATCACGATCCACTCGACGGCAGGTTGTCGCGTATCCGTATGCCCGAATCCGCTCACGTCTTCGGCGCCAAGCCGGAGTGGATGATCGCGGCCGCAAACGGGACTGCCATCGCCCAGATCCAGGGGGTGAGCTATCCAACCCGAGAGGTACACGACAACCTGGCGCTCCGGTTCGAACCGCCGTCGGGGGGCCTTTTCGCCATCGGGCTGCTCCACTGCAACGTCGGCGGCATCGCCGAACACGACGACTATGCGCCCTGCACCGTCCAAGAACTGGCCGGGACCGGGATCGACTACTGGGCGCTGGGACACGTGCACACCCGCCAGACCCTGAAAGCATCCGCTCCGGTGATCGCCTACCCGGGCAATCTTCAGGGCCGGCAGCCGAACGAGAGCGGAGCGCGCGGAGCGCTGGTCGTAGACGTCGATGAATCCGGGCGCGTCGCGACACGGTTTGAGCCCCTAGACGTTGTGCGCTGGGACTCGCTCACGGTCTCTATCGACGGGCTTTCCGATCTCGATGCGTTGCTGGAGGCCGCACACGCCGAGATCGAAGTTGGGCGTGCGGACGCTGGCGGGCGAGACCTTGTTTGCCGCATCGCTCTAATCGGCCGTGGACCGTTGCATCGAGATCTGTCGGCCGAAAACGCCATCGACGACCTGTCGGAAGAACTGCGAGGGAACTACGTGGCGGTGACTCCGTTCATATGGGTGGAGCGCATCTCAGACCGGACGGCACCGCAGGTGGACATCGAAGCCCTCACAGAACGAGATGACTTTGTCGGCGCGGTCATGAAGCGGGGCATCACGGCGCTAGAGGAAAGTTCAACGAAGGAGAAGGTTCGCGAATCGCTCTCCACCGTTCTGGGTCAGCGGCGGTTTTCAGGCGTCCTGGATATGCCCGGAAACCCGGAGCTGACGGAGATCGTCGACGCCGCCCGCTGGGAGCTGGCCGAGTTGTTCGAGCGCGAGGAATAGGATGCGCATAACCCGGCTGGACATGGATAACTTCGGGCCGTTCAACGGCAGAAAGGTGAATGGCTTCTCCCCCGGGTTGACGATCGTACGCGGCGAAAACGAGACGGGAAAATCCGGCCTTCGCGCCTTCATGCGGGTGGTGTTGTTCGGCTTCCCACGCCGACGCACAAAGGAGTACGAAGACTACTATTACGAACCCGCATTGCCGGGCGGCGCGGGCGGCAGCGTGCACGTGGAGGACACTTCCGGGAACGCTTTCGTTATCCATCGCGTTGAAGGCGTTCGCGGCGGTCCGGTTATGATCTCCGGCGCACGTGACGGCGGCGATGATCTCCTTCGTGAATTGACCGGGGGTGTGGACGACGCCTTCTACCAAAACGTCTTCAGCATCAGCCTCACAGAGTTGCAATCTTTCGAGGCCCTGGATCGCGGCGAAATCACGGAGCGGATCTACTCCGCCGGGCTCGGAATCGGAAACGTCAGCCTGAGGGACGTCGCCAGACGGCTCGACGATCAACTGTCTCGTTTCCAGCGCACCGCCTCCGCCCGGTCTTCCGCCGGTTCGCTGTTCGACCTTGAGAGGGAGCTAAGTGCCACATGTGAAGAGCTGGAAGTCCGGCGCCGTGAACTCGCCGGTTACGACCTGTTGTCGGATGAACTGCGGGTGCTCGAGAAATCTGCTGAGGACCTCAACGGACGATTAACCGGTTTGCGGGCCAGCGCCTCGCGCGCCGGTCGTTTGCTGGAGTTGCGGAACTCGTGGCTGACGCGCCGGCGTCTGCAAGCCGAGATCGAGAAGCCCCCCGCTGACAACGCCGTACCCGTCGATGGGCTCGACAGGTTGCTCGGGTATGAACGCGAAATTGCCGCCGGCGATGCGCGCCTCGTTGAGGGCGACAGACGCGATCGTGAACGTGAGCGACATGTGTCTAGCCTTCCGGTTGTGGATGCGTTCGCCCAACGGGAGAACGATGTCCGGCAGGCGATATCTAACATCGGCTATTACCAGGAAGCGGTACAAGACGTGCCGAAACGGGGCGCCGAGGCCGCTGAGATCGAAAGCGGCGTGGTTCGCGATCTGGCCGCCATCGGGCCGGGCTGGACGACACAGCACGTCGCGGCGTTTAGCGACGCCGCAGGAACTATCGCCCGAATCCAAGCGTCTGCCGACTCTAGGGCCGAAGCGGTTCGCACTGCGTCACAGGCTGGAAGTGACCTCGAGAGGGTTGAAGGTGAAGCTCAACAAGCCACCGAAAGCCTTCGGTTGGCGCAGGCGCGGCTCGAAGCTGTACCGGCCCCGCCGGTAGAGCCTCTGGAAGAACTTGAACGCAAACGGGACCGGCTAGACACGCTTGAGGGCGCGCTGGCGGAACTTGAATCGTCCCGTTCACAGGGCCGGTCGCAGGGAGTTCCCTCCGCCGTCATCGGGACCGCGTTGCCCGGCGCCATCCTTGCGATTGCGGGTTTGCTGGGGATCGTGTGGTCGATCATCTCATCTGAAATCGCTAGCGCAGGCATCGGGCTCGGTGCGCTGATCGCAGGCGGGGTTCTGGTCGTGATGGCGCGCAAACGGCCGGCGATAACCGTGACAACGGAGGGCGTTCCGTCGGGCGTTGCTGACGAAGTTACTTCCATCGCCCGAGAACTCGATCTGCCGTCACCGTTTTCCGGCCGTCTGGTTGTGGAGATGCGCAACGCGATCGGGCGCGAGATCGACCGTAAACGTGAAGCCACGGCCCTGACGGAGATCGTGAACAACGCCGGGGCCGCATCTGACAGAACCGAAGAGCGCCTGAAGGTGTCGTCTGAAATGGTCGAGCATTCCGGGCATGCGTTGGACGCCGCTAGGAACGCCTGGAACGACCTGCTGAATGAGCTTGGCATGCACGCCCATTTCGAGCGTGATGATGCCCTTGCGGCGGTGAACGACCTCGGACTCCTAGCGGGGCGAATTCAACGAGCGGCTGAACTGCGCCAGCGTGTCTCCGCCATGGGGGCGCAAAACGCCGAGACGGATGAGCTTCTGGCCTCCATCTTCAGCGCCGCCGGGTTGGAGCGTCCGGGCGCTGGAGCAGGTCTCTCGGCGCTGCGCGATCTCGAACGCCGCTGGGAAGACCACGTCGAGGCGGTCGGGCAGCTCGGGACGCTGAAACGGGAGTCCGCCGACTGGAAGGACGAACGCGACGGACTCGTTGAATCCCTCAACAAGGCAAAGGACGGTATCGCCGTGTTGCTTGGCGGAGCGGGCTGCGAGAGTCCCGAAGGGTTCCGCGAACTCGCCGCTCAGTCCGAGAACAGGCGACGGCTGGAATCTGAGTTGGAAGCCCTCAAAAGGACGGCTCCCGACCTGTTTGGCGAGCACGCTTTTGAGATCGACAGTGCTCTAGAGCGTTCGCAACCGGACCAGCTGGAAGCGGAGCGGCAGGCGTTCGACGAGAAGGTCACTCAGATGGGCGAAGAGCGCGATGCCGCAGTCAGCCGGGCCGGCGAAGTGACGGCCGCGTTGCGGAGCATGGAGACCGAGGCGGAGGTGGCCCGCCTGCATTCACGCATCGATGAAATCACCGAGCAACTCTTGGAGGACGCACGGCGGTGGAGCGTCCTGACGGTGGCCCGGTCCCTCCTGAATCAGACCCGCGAGGAGTTCCAGGAACAGCGCCAGCCATCTTTACTGCAGGCGGCCTCTCGCTACTTCAATCGTCTGACCCTTGGTCGATACACAAGCGTTCGGGCCGTGATCGGCGAGGAGCGCTTTGAAGTCCTTACGGAAGACGGACGGTTGACGCCTCCGGAGCACCTGAGCCGCGGCGCTGTCGAACAGCTCTGGTTGTCCATCCGTTTCGCCCTTATAGACGAGTACAGCTCCAGATCGCCGCTACCCGTCGTACTGGATGATCTCCTCGTCAACTTCGATCCGGGTCGTGCCCGGGCGGCGTGCTCCGCTATTTCTGCCCTGGCCGAGCGCCAGCAGGTCATATTCCTCACCTGCCAACCTTCGACAGTTTCGATGCTGGAAGAAGCCGTAGGTACGAGTCCGGGCATCGAGATGTCGGTGATCAACCTAGACGGGACGGGGAGCAGTGCCGACGAGATTTAGGTCGCTATACCGAGCGGAGAAACCCGGTCTCCGGGGGCCGTAATCGAACCCGTTGAGCCTCCTCCAGAACCCGACATTGAGGCCGCGGAATCAACGCCAGTCCCACCCCGCCCGCGCACGCAACCGCTGCTTTAGGCCATCGAAAACCTCTGGTGTACGCGATCGAGTGTGCGCGTTAACCCGTAACGGCTTCGGTATCCACCCCATTATCTATCGGGCCGCACGCGTGCTGTCTGTTAATTCTCTAATTAACTCTTAATAAATGCATTACATCTGATCGTGTAATCGTTCCCACAAATTCATCGACATCAACGACGAGAACCTGATTGATCTGATGCTTCGCTATCAACTCTATGGCCGCGGTTAAAGAGTCGTCAGGTCTCACCGAGAAGAGCGGTGGCCTTGTCATCACTTCCGCCACTGTCGTCTCGCTCCAGCGATCTCGCGCCACGCCCTCCAGATCCTGCAGCGTGACTATACCGACGATGCGTCCGGACGTTAAAACCGGTACGGAGCGCCGTCGGAACGGGATCATATATTCGTCCACCAGAGCGCTGATAGTCGTCCAGGGGTCAACGGGTTGCACGGGCGGCGACATCACCACGCTGACCGGCGCACCCCAGGATCGTCGGGCGTTCCGCCGCCCCCCCGTCGCTGAATCCTTTAGATACCAGCCGACGAAACCAACCCACAGCCCCAACATCACGTCATAAGTAAGGACGCTCAAAACACCAGCACCCACCAGCAACCAGCCGAACCCAATCCCGATCGACGATGCGATCATCGTGGCGCGGTAGCCGCTGCCGGTGGCGCCCCAGATAATTGATCTCAACACCCGCCCGCCGTCCAGCGGGAACCCGGGCAACAGGTTGAACAGCCCCACGAGGAAGTTGGCGAGGGTGAAGTAAACGAGGACGCCCTCTATAGGCGAGTCTTCGCCTCCGATCCCCGCCCGCAAGGCGAGAAAGCCGGCGGCAGCAAGCCCCAGGCTGCTGCCCGGCCCGACGATGGCGATAACAAATTCATCCCAGGCGGACCGGCTTTCGCCGCCGATGTTGCTCACGCCCCCGAAGATGAAAAGTGTAATGCTCCGGACCGGCATCCCGCGCGCTATCGCCACGAGAGAGTGCGCCAGCTCATGAACAAGGATGGACGCGAACAACAACAACGCTGCGCTGGCCGCCGTCACCCAGTAGGTCGCAGCTTCCCAGTCCGGATAGTCAGCCGGATACCGGGATCCCGCCAGTGTCCAGGTGATCAGAGCGAAAACGAACAGCCACGTGTAATGAACACCGATAGGGATACCGGCGACCGTCACCAGATTGAACGCGCCCTTCATTGCGACTGCTTTCCTACCGGGCCTGTGGATGTGCTGACCATTTTCGCGCCGGGGCATAGCCCTCAGATCCTGGGTCTAACATGTCTGGATGGACCTTTATCTTGTACGTCACGGAGATACCGAACTCGGAGCAGACGGTCTCTACCCGGACCCCGCCCATCTGAGCGAGAGCGGCAAACGGCAGGCGCTCGCTCTCGCGCCCAGGCTGATGGCGATCGCACCGCACGCCCTGATCACCAGCGGCATCGAACGTGCTGACGAGACGGCCGCACCCTTTCTATCTTCATCCAATATCCGGTCGGAGATCGTTCCTGAATTCGACGAAATCGGTATCGGAGATCTGCGCTCCCGTGATCTTGCGGTCGTGAAAGCGAAGCTATCCCAGCGGCCTTTCGTTCCCGACTTTTCCGAGTATGACGGTGAATCTTCATCCGAGTTTGCGGGACGAGTGATCGACGCATTTCAAACCCGGGTACTTGACCGATTCGATACCGGCCAGCGCGTCGCTGCCGTCATCCACGGCGGCCCCATCAACGTGATCCTTGAATGGGCCGAGCACGGCAACTTCCCCGGTACGTTTAGCCGGAATGTCGATACGGCGTCTGTAACCCTGCTGAGATGTCGGCCGGACGGTATCCATGTCCTTTATGAGTCGGATACAGTCCATCTCGGAAAACCGAGCTAACCCGAGCCCTGCCCGGCCCCGGGTTCGCCGGTTCCACCGGAAGCCTGGTCATTCCCGCTCTGGCCGAGGTACTCCGCTAGCTTCGTCATGCCGTCGAACCACTTTTGCTGGGTCTCGGAATCCCAGTTCTTGTCAAAGTCCGGGTACTTCTGCAACACCATCTCGGCGATCGAAACACCCACCGACTGAGCGGGCGGAGCGACCGTCGGAGCCGGGGGTGGGGTGGCCGGACGTTCCGCCGGTTGCTGTCGCGTCCGGCTGGACGCGCCGGACGACCGCCGCGAAACATGCCGTCCGGCCAGGACGTAGGTCGAAAGCTCTATGCCAGCGTCCTGCGCCGCCTGAATGAAAAACGCCTCACACTTGGCAAGCACGCCTTCCTTGGCGCCAAAACTTCTGAACGCCTCCCTGAACTGCGCTCGCGTCGCCCGCAGAAGATCCAAAGCGAACACCGGTTGATAGTGAAGACGCAACAGGGCCGTTAATGCGGCGCGGCGTTCATCGCCCTCCAGCCCGGCCAGGTGCTCCAGGTTTTCCGTCGGTCGCCCATCGTCGTCCACCAGATCCAGCACTCGGAGCGCCGTCATCAGTTGGATACCCGTGCTACCGGACGCACGCTGGCCCCAGACGCTTCTATCGATGCGCGCTGGCACGCCCTCTTTCAGGAATTCCAAAAAATTCCGGAATGTTCGATACGGGACATATGGGGGTATCGTGGGGGTAAGAGTTGGCACGTTGGTCACGATGGGAAATTGAGAAGTGTTCAATCGTAGAACTCCAAACTATCCCAACTCAATTCCAAAGTCAATGCATATTCGGAATGTGCCCGTTTTCATTCTGGACAGTTTTGGAAACTGCTTCTTCGACCGTCCAGAATAGTCTCCAAACCGGTCGGTCGGCCTTCCCCGCCTCAATCGTGTGGAGGATCCCCGGCAGACCCCTCATCAAAAGCGGGAGGCTGGCATGCTCCTACCGATCCACTCCATAATCCCTGATCCCGATCAGCCGCGAAAACTCCCACGAAAAGGACGCAGCGCAAACACCTCGGACGACCTGCGAACTCTGGAGTTGCATCAGCAGCTCATTGTCAGGTCAAACCCTGAACGCGCCGAAAATCCGGACGCTGCCGCCTATGTCATCGTGGTCGGCGAACGGTTGTGGATGGCGGCGCGCAGGGTTGGCATGACCGACCTCGACGGACAGCTCCGTATCGACATCGAGGAGCAAGAGGTCCGGGAACTCCAACTCGGCGAGAGCTACCACCACGAAAAGATCCCGGCAATGCAGCTCGGGCGCGCTTTCCTTGAATACAGGGAAGAGCACTCTGTCACGCAGCAAGAGCTGGCCCGGAGGACATCGATCACCCCCGGGACGATCCACCACTACGAGAGCCTGATCCGGAACCTTGACCCGGAGCTTGGCAAGAAGGTCGATTCCGGCGAGCTCACCTTTAAGGAAGCCCGCAGCATCGCGGACATAGACGATTACGCCCGCCAGCGTGAAATCGCCGGGCCATTCGTCTCCGGACAGTTGAGTTCGGTTTACGTCGAACGGATCGTAGGACGGGCGAAGAAATCCCCAACCAAGTCGATCGAAGACCTTCTGGATGAGGTGGTTAACGGTGCCAAGCCAGCGCCTGAGCCGGAACCCGCACCGTTGCCGAGGGCACCGGAGCCGGTGATCCACCAGCGGAAAGACCTGGAGGGAATGCTCCTGCAGATCGCGGGACAGCTCGACTCTCTGCCTCTTCAGACCATCCCGGAGTACCGGCGGCTGAAGCTCATTTCAACCCTCCGCATTCTGGACAGCCGGGTTCAACTCGCCCTGCACCACCTGTCCCGGGCGCAGATCCCGGGCGCCGGCATGCCGCCCGTACTGGTGGGAACAGCCTCTCGAAGGTAGGCCGCTCAGACATAACCAACCGGCGTTTCTCGGCCCCCCAACCCACTGTTGAAACGCCAGGCCTCTGACCCCTCCCCACCGCCTCCGAGGAGGGGTCTTTTTTTGTTCCTGATTAATCTTTAATAACGGCGGTTATAGAGAAGGATTATTTAACCGGTTTGATGCTCGGGCGATTATGGCGTGAATACGTCTCGCCAGATAAAGGTTGATTTGAGCGCTAATCACCACCCGGGATACCGGCCGTTAATTCAGGACGCGCCCTCGATATATCGGCGAGGGTTATTCACCATGATGTTCTGGACATCGGCATCCGTCCCGCCGTTCTCCTTCAGGTATGGCAGCGCGTTGCGGGAGATGAACAGGAACTTGTCCGGGTTCAACCTCATGCGCTCGGCAAATGCCTCTTTCGACGCTATTCGCAGCCGAACCTGGGCATCGTGCCCCATCATCAGGCGATCGCCATAGCCCGCGTCGATGAGCGCCTTCGCCGTATCCGTGCGGGTGCGCCAGTCCGGAACGCCCGGACGTGCAACCGGGTGATAACGGTCCAGCCCGATCCACACACCTTTGTCCAGGAGACCCTTCAGGTAATCGAGGTCCGTGGTGTCGTTGCTGTGACCGACGCATACGCGGTTCAGGTCCACGCCCTCATCCTCAAAAATCTTGACCTGCTGATCCCCCACCCGTTCGGGCGCCCATGTGTGCGTGTATATCGGCGCACCGGTCTTCTGGTGCGCGCGCGCCGCAGCGCGGAGAACAATCTCGCCCTCATCGGTCACACCGCCGACATCGTTCGCGACTTTAATAATGCCGGGCCTGATTCCGGTCCCTTCGATTCCCTCATCAAGCTCGCGCACGTACAGGTTCGCTATCTCGTCGACCTCGGCCGTCCAGAACACGCGCGGTATATCTCGCCAGGTGCCGGTGGCGGCGATGATGTTCACGCCACTCCCCCGGGACACGGCCTCCACGACCCGGATGTCGCGGCCAAGGTCGTGCGTCGTCAGGTCAAATATCGTGTCGACGCCGCCCGCTTTAGCATCCTTGAAGAGCTGAACGCCTTCCTCGATCGTCTCGTCCCTGGGAACGAACTCCGGAAATGTAGTCTGGATACCCGCCGAGGTGATAAGGACGTGCTCGTGGGAGAGGGTGAATGCCATCTCTGACGTATCCATCGGTCCGAGTACAGAGTTGACCGTTGCCATCCATAACCCCCAGAAAAGCCTGGTATCCCAATTCGAGCGCGACTGCTTCGAGGCCGCCTACCTTAACGGTAATCACCCTCTTCCGTTCCTCCGGCCCGAAGTTACGTAATCAGTGTTGGCGCGACACTGTATTCAGTAGCCGGGAGTCAGTGACTTGCCTATTTCAGGGATCCTGGTACCGCTGGATGGCGCGGGAATAGCGGCGTCGGTACTGCCGACGGTGGCTTCGCTCGCCCGTCCGATACGCGCGGCCGTTCATCTTTTCGCGGCCGTGGACCTGCAAAAACGCGAGATACCTTCGCTCTACTACTCGGACAATGCGGACGATCGGCCCGATCCTGCAACCCCCCCGCCGGACACTGCTCCGCTGAATCCGTCCAACGCCCGGACCAGCGGAACCGAGGTGCGGCGGCGTGTAGAACGCGCTCGCGCTTACCTGGCCGCCCTCGCCACCCCGCTTCAGGCGAGCGGCATCGAGAGCAGCTACAAGGCCCATGCAGGCGACCCGATGACCGATATCGTCAAGCTGGCGCGACGCAAACATTTCGGACTCATAGCGCTCTCCCCGCACAGCCGATATGCCATCGGAAGGGGATTGGGCAGCGTTACGGACCGGGTGCTGCACTCGTCACCAATCCCGGTGCTGGTCACTCCACCACAGGCCGATCCCACACTTAACGCCGCCGACCGCGCAATCCAGACCGTCATCGTCGCACTCGATGGATCACGCGCAGCCGAAGCAGCCCTCGGCCCGGGGAGCCAGATCGCCGAAGCCAGCGACGCCCAGCTCCTGCTTCTCCGGGCTATTGGCGGTCGCGCCAGAGAAACGGCCTGGGGCGAAGGCGCTGAACGCGTAGGGCGAGACATCGATGCCGATTTCCGCGGCGCCACCACCCGTTACATGAACGACGTTGCCGAAAGGATCGGCCCGCCCTCCAGCACCGTGATCGGTAGCGAGGATGAAGTATCTGAAATCCTCGGCGCGTCGGAAAGTCTTCCTTCCTCGTTGATCGTGATGGTGGCGCAGGGACAGTCGGGCATCACCAAGTGGAGGCTCGGGAGTATCACGGACCGCATAATCCGACAATCGAAACGGCCGGTTATCGTGGTTCCGTCTGCCATGCAACAACGACGCCAGGTTGCCGGTTGACCACTGCCGAATCGGCTTCACGGGCTGAACTTCCTGCAACGCCGATTCGGCGGACTCCAGGCCGCAATCAAAGCCCTGCGGACCGACGCCGGACTCCGAAAGCAATTCCACTCGAATAACCTCAACGGATGCGCGCCCGGCCAGTCCATTGTGCGGACCGTCCCCGTGCCGGTTCCGGTCGCATCGCTTATATTGCCTATGATTCACGATAGAAGCACCATGCTCGCCGCCATTGATGTCGCAACGGTCGTGTTCGCCGGCATCCGTCTCAGGTTGTCGGCCTCAAACCTCAACCCGTCGGAGGAGCACCACCGGAGACAGCGGATCGGCGAAATCGATCCGAGTGAAATGGCGGTGGGTTAACAATCGAAGCCCATCACGAATCCAGATAGATCAGGGTCACACCTGCCCTTCAACAGGAGCGTCATCCTTGGCCGAATACCGCATAAATAAAGCTAAACAGAAGCTCCAGGCCGGGGGTGTCATATCTATCGTCAACGGCGTGAACGACGGCGATACAGCCGAGATCTTCGGCAACCTGGGGTTCGATTCGATCCTCGCCGAAGGTGAGCACGGGCCGATTTCATGGGACGTAATCGGCGATATCTCACGCGCGTGCGATCTGTGGGACATGGCCTCGGTCGTCCGGGTACACCGCAACGACCCGGCCCTCATCACGCGCGCGCTGGACCGCGGCGCAAACGGGATCATGGTGCCGCACGTGAACACGCGGGAAGAAGCGGAGAGCGTGGCGCGGTCTTCCCACTACGGTCCGCTGGGCAACCGGGGGGCGTTTGGCGGACGCCGGGCGCTCGGGATCAGCGATTACCACCGGAAGGCCAACGAGAACACGCTCGTCACGATCCTTCTTGAGGACATCATCGCCATCCGCAACATGAAGGAAATCGTCAAGGCTGACGGGATCGACGTGTTCTACGTAGCGCCCGGGGACCTCGCACAGAGCATGGGCCACACTGGCGACATATCACACCCGGAAGTACTGCAAGCAGTCGAAGACGGCCTTGGCACCATAATCGACTCCGGCCGAACCGCCGGCACGCTGGTCAACGACGACACCGTGGAGAGCTACATCGCCCGGGGCGTGAAGTGCGTCGGCCTCGCCTGGCAGCCCTGGCTTGCGGCGGGCGCAACGGCGTTCTTAGGAAAGATGAGCGGATCATGACCGAGGATACGACCGGACCCGGCGAAATTACCTTCATGCAACTCGCCGATCCACAGCTCGGCATGTTTGCTGAGATCAGCGAACGCAGCCCTGAACGGTTCACCGCCATGAGAGAAAGGATGGCAGACATACATGGAATTG
>MPMA02175103.1_pt1 | contig 20912 bp, 17 predicted proteins | sample 1617361 | NCBI WGS metagenome assembly MPMA02 (sample SAMN05944807, study PRJNA350692) | marine metagenome | biome: marine; feature: ODZ; material: water; isolation source: 180 m water sample filtered on 0.2 um supor filter | place: Pacific Ocean | collected 2012-04-08 | depth 180m m | reverse complement strand
TCGGGGACCCGCCATCCCTAACCCGGCTGACGCACAAATGCCGCCTTCTGGCCTGCGAAAGCATCTGCGATGAAGTTGGGAGTCGGATATATGCCAACCAATCCACCAACGCGGACCACCAACCCGGTCTCCTCCAGCACTTCCCTCGCCCACGCCTCAGCCGCGTTCTCTCCCGGGTCCATAACTCCACCAGGCAAACACCACCAGCCGTTGTCAGACCAGCGGGCGAGCAGAAATCTTTGTTCCGTGGAGTCGAAGGTTATCGCGCGACATGGAGGACGCAACCTTCCGAGCTTGCCTACGCGGTCGCCGTAAATCAGTCTTGCTACGGTTGGAGCGGAAGAAGGGATTCGAACCCTCGACCCCCTCCTTGGCAAGGAGGTGCTCTACCACTGAGCCACTTCCGCTTCAGGGCCACAGCCCGCCTTCACGGGCTGGTGAATAAGGTGCCGAGGGACAGAATCGAACTGTCGACACCGGCATTTTCAGTGCCGTGCTCTACCCCTGAGCTACCTCGGCCAGGCCCTCTTATCTTAATTCTACCCGCAAGAGGCTGTCAAGAAATGGCCGGACCCCGCTCACGGGATTCTTGTTCTGAGTGAGGCGGGTATCCGTAAGCAATATGAACTATTGGACATTTTCCCAAACATGACCTCTCTCCGCCTGGTTGAGGGCCCGCCCGGCACCCGTCAGGCCCCGATGCCGGACCGGCCGGTTGATTCAAACGGGCGCTGCTCGACGCCCGGAGTCGGATGGGATCGTGGGTGTGCCCCCGGGAGGAACCGGAGCAGGGGCAGGTGAGACTGGATCCGCGGCTCCCCGGCTTGGCTTCAAATGCGAAAAATGCTGGGTGATGGCAGGAGATCGGCGGAAGGAATGGTGCCGGTATATGATGGGGCGCGGGCTGCAATTGATAACCGGTATGCCAGCGTCGTATAATACAGGCGGATGTAGTGTGCCATCTCACGTGGAGGAACGCAGCAATGGTTGAAGCTCTGACCGGGACTATGACGGTTAAGGCGGGTCATGCCCAGATGCTCAAGGGCGGGGTCATCATGGACGTGGTCAACGCAGAGCAGGCCAAGATAGCCGAGGAAGCTGGTGCCGTCGCGGTTATGGCCTTGGAACGGGTGCCCGCCGACATCCGGGCCGATGGCGGGGTCGCCCGCATGACCGACCCGGCGATAATTTGCGGTATCATGGACGTTGTGAGTATTCCGGTGATGGCCAAGTGCCGCATCGGGCACTTCGTCGAGGCCCAGGTACTGGAAGCTCTTGGAGTGGACTACGTGGACGAGTCAGAGGTACTTACCCTCGCTGACGAAGTCCATCACGTCTGGAAACACGATTTCACCGTACCTTTCGTCTGCGGCTGCCGCGATCTGGGCGAGGCCCTGCGCCGTATGTCCGAGGGCGCGGCGATGATTCGTACCAAGGGCGAAGCCGGCACCGGCGACGTGGTGGAGGCGGTGCGGCACATGCGTGCCGTGCAGGACGCCATCCGCAAGCTTCAGACCATGCCGGAGGATGAGCTGGTTGTTGAGGCCCGGAATCTGGGCGTTAGCTTGGAGCTACTCACCAAGACCCGGGAGATGGGAAGGCTCCCCGTGGTCAATTTCGCCGCCGGGGGAGTAGCCACCCCCTCGGATGCCGCTCTGATGATGCAGCTCGGCGCTGATGGAGTTTTCGTCGGTTCCGGTATCTTCAAATCCGGCGACCCGGCCCGGCGCGCCTACGCCATCGTTCAGTCGGTGACCCATTACAAAGACGCGAAAATCCTGGCCGACATCTCCAAGAACCTGGGGGAGCCGATGGTGGGCATCAGCACCCGCACGATACCCGAGGCGGAGCTTCTGGCCCCGCGGAGCCTCTAGCCGCACCGGATCATCGAGACCCGACGAATAAGATAACAACGAGGCGACCACCCAATTGACAGTAGGGGTCCTAGCGTTACAGGGGGATTTCGCCGAACATATCGCCATTCTCAGATCGCTTGGGGTGGAGGGGCGCGAGGTGAGGCTGCCGCAGCACCTGGAAAAAGTGGAGGGCCTCATTATTCCCGGCGGCGAAAGCACCACCTTGAGCCGGCTGATGAGTATCTACGGGCTCAGGGAACCGGTTACCCGGATGGCCCAGCAAGGGAAAGCCATCTGGGGGACCTGTGCCGGGATGATCATGATGGCCCACGAGATCACCGAGCAGGACCCATCCCCGCTGGGCCTCATGGATATCGGGGTGCAGCGCAACGCCTTTGGCCGCCAGGTCGACAGCTTCGAACAGGACCTGGAGATCGAATGCTTCGACCATTCTCCTTTCCATGCCGTGTTCATCCGCGCTCCGGTAATTCAATGGGTTGGCGAGTCGGTCAAGGTGCTTGCTTCGCTCCCGACTGGGCTCCCGGTGGCGGTGCGGCAAGGAAACCTGCTGGCCACGGCGTTTCATCCCGAGCTAACCGGGGACAACCGGTTTCATCGCTACTTTCTGGACCTCGTCCCCGACGCCGCGGAATGATACAAACCTTCCGCATCAACGATGTCTTGCGGTGCATCTTCCTGAATGTGCCCAAGGGGCCGAACTTGGCTTGGCCCAGGGACGGATTCTCCGGCACCGAGCCTCCGGGTAGGGGCACCCTCTGGAAGGAGACCCTGGCCCAACGCCGGAACCGGGTTACGCTGGCCCAGTGGGATGGCTCCCAACTGCTGGGCCTGGCCTCGGCCAGCTCCTGCACCGAGGCCAGGGTCTGGGAGCTTGACCGGCTGTTCTTGCCCCACGACAATCTCCGGTTCCGGGATGCATCATTTCAGCGGTATGAACCCTGGGAATCCTTCTCGCTCGAACTCCTGCGAGTGTTGATGGAAGAAGTAGGCCGGCGGCGCGCCCAACGCGTCTTCTTACGGCTTCCATCGGGCAGTCCCGTAGTATCCATGGCTCGGGCCGCCGGCTTCTTTCCCTACTTGGAAGAGACCGTGCTGGAGGGTTGGGGCCGGGGAACTGAGGCCGGCGCGGCGATACCGCCGGCGTCCCTGCGGGAGAAGACAAACCAAGAAGATCACGCGCTATTTCAGCTGGTAACCGCGGCCGCGCCTCAATCAGTCCGGGTCGCGGTGGGCCTCACTTTCAACCAGTGGATTGACACGTATGATTGCGGCCGCAGGGGAAGGACGGAGTGGGTGGCCGGAGGTGACGGCCGGATCACGGGCTGGCTGAGCCTCACCCGGCGCCGCCTGGTGACCAGGGCGGAGGCCGTGGCCCATCCTTGCAATCCAGACCTGTGGGAGGTGCTGGTGGACAGCGCCCTGGCCCGAAAGGGCCTCCTGAGGTGGCTGGTGCCCGAGTATCAGGAGCGCTTGGCCTCGTTGCTGCTCAGCCGCGAGTTTCATGAGGTTGCTCGATACACTATGCTGATCAAGACGTTAGCCGTACCCGTCGTGGATCGACGAATGGCCCCTGTGGAGGCGTAAGGTTGGTAACGGTGTCAACGATGCGAGAATTGGTGAGGCAAGAGCTGGACCAATTGCTCGATGTTCTACCCCAGAGGGTGGTGGATAGTCTAAGGGGCCGGGACGACTTAGAGGAGCTGCTGGAGGTGGTCCTGGACCTGGGTAGGGTACCCGAGGCGAGGTTTCCCTCGGGTGACGTGCCCCTGGACGCACTGGAAATCGCCTCCGAGGACCTCGAGCAGGTGATGCGGCGAGTGGGCGACTTCGGTGACGACAACCGGGCTGGCATCGAACGGACCCTGCACCGGATATCCGCCATTCGCAACCGCCGGGGCCGGGTGGTGGGAATAACCTGCCGGGTGGGCCGGGCAATCTTCGGCACCATCAAGATGATCGAGGACCTGGCTTTCTCCGGGAAGAACATACTGTTGCTGGGCCGGCCCGGCGTGGGTAAGACAACCATGCTCCGGGAGACGGCCCGGGTCCTGTCCGTGGACGCCAAGAAACGAGTCATAATCGTCGACACTTCGAATGAGATCGCCGGCGACGGAGACGTGCCCCACCAGGCCATCGGCCGCTCCCGGAGAATGCAGGTTACAACCCCGGCCAATCAGCATGCGGTGATGATCGAGGCGGTGGAGAACCACATGCCCGAGGTCATCATTATCGACGAAATGGGGACCGAACAGGAAGCCGCCGCCGCCCGGACCATCGCCGAGCGGGGGGTCCAGCTCATCGCCACCGCCCATGGCAATACCCTCGACAATCTGATCATGAACCCCACTCTGTCTGACCTGGTTGGAGGCGTGCAGACGGTCACCCTGGGCGACCAGGAGGCCCGTTACCGGGGCACCCGGAAGAGCGTCCTGGAGCGTAAGGCGCCGCCCACCTTCGACGTGGTGGTGGAGATTCAGGGATGGGATCGATTGGGCGTCCACGATGGAGTGGCCAACGTGGTGGACCAATGGCTTCGCGGCTACCCGGTAGCTTCGGAAGCCCGCTGGCTGGATGAAGATGGGATGGTGAACCGGGGCCATGATCCGGCGCGGCTCAGTGAGGCCAGGCCGGCTCCCTGGTCGCCGGATTCCGTCCAGGCGGACCGGCGTGAAGCCTTGGCGCCCGGCTCCTCCGGCGAAATGGTGCATGACGTGGATACCCGGGTCTTCCTGTTCGGCGTGGGCCGGGACAAGCTGGAGGCAGCGGTGGCCGAGACCGGCATTTCAGTGCAGACCGCCAGTGAGTTGCGTCTGGCCGACGTGGTCTTGACCACCAAGACCCATTACCGGCGCGGTTCTCAGTTGGTGCGAATTGCCGAGACCAACGGGAAGCCGGTCTATGTGCTCCGCAAGAACACCATGCCCCACGTGCAGGAGTTCCTCCGGGCCCTCTCCAAGGAGTGGGGCTTCGGCAACGGAGAACCCGGCCAGCAGGAGCAGCCCTCTGAGGAGGTCTTGGAACTGGCGATGCAGGAGGCCGAGGATGCGGCCAGCCGGGTGTTGAACGGCGAGTCCTCGGTGAAGCTCCAACCCCAGCGGTCTTACGTGCGGCGGCTGCAGCACCTGCTGGGCCACCGGTGCAACGTGGCTTCGATCAGTCACGGGCGGGACCCGGAGCGGTCCGTCATGTTCTACAAGCCCTGATGCCGGGCCATGGCGCGGCGTTGTTCATCGTTTTTGAAGGCCAGGATGGCTCGGGCAAGAGCACTCAGGCTCGCTCTCTGTTCCATCGGCTTCGCCGGGAGGGCTTCAACGCTCTGCTGACCCGGGAGCCGGGCGGTACTCCACTAGGGGAAACATTACGACGCTGGCTAAAACGGGGCCGCAACCTGGCCCTCCTCAGCGAGTTGTCCCTGTTTATCGCGGCCCGAGCCCAACTGGTGGAAGAAGTTGTCCGGCCGGCGCTGGAGACGGGTGTAACGGTCATCAGCGACCGCTATACGGCGTCTACCGTGGCCTACCAGGGTCACGGGCGCGGACTGGACTTGGACCTGTTGGATCAGCTCAACCGGGCGGCCACGGGCGGATTGTCCCCCGACCTGACGGTGCTGCTCGACCTACCCGTTCAAACTGGGCTGGCAAGAAAACGTAACCCGGAGGCCGATACGTTTGATGCCGCGCCCCTGGAGTTCCACAGGAAGGTGCGGGACGGTTACCTGGCCATGGCAGCCCAAGACCCCGGCCGCTGGCTGGTATTGGATGGGAGGCGGCCGCGGCGGGAACTCTCCCAGCAAATCTGGACAAAAGTACAGCCCCTCCTTTGAGGGAGGGGCTGCTGCCGACATATCCAGGCCGGACGCCGCTAGCTAGTCATCGGCGGGAGCCGGCTCCAGGCTGGAGATCTTCTCGCGGATGACCTCCATCATTGTCCTGACCCGCTTTAGGTCGGGGTAGGTGTTGCCTTCGGCTTTCTTATCGAATATCGTCTCCCCGTCCAGGAAGACTTCCATGATTCCCTTGTCTCGCGGAGAGATGGAGATGGCCGCGTCGGGGCCAAAGTGCCGGAAAAACTCATTCGCCATCCACGTGGCGGTGGCGTGGTGCTGTCAAGGTACGCAGTAGGTAATCTCTATATCGACTTTCCCGTACATGCTGGATCCTCCTCAAGCCAAAGTTTCAAGCTCGGCTCTATTTACCGGTCACACCGTTTCCGGCCAGTGTCATCCTTCGTTGAACGGCTACGAATGACGCTCGGTGCAAACGTTTGTGACTGATAACTATTTTATCTGAAATTTCGCGCTAGTCAACCCATATGTACGCTGGTGGTTACGAATTGCGTCAGTTGTAATGGGCGATTACCTCCTCGCCGAACCGCTTGATGATCTCTTCGGGGTTGGGGCCGATGGCCGTGATGAATAGCACGCCAACTCCCGCCTGCTCGATGGCCTTGGTCTTCTCCCGGCACTCGGCGGGCGTTCCGGCCACGGCGAACCGCTCCGCCAAGTAGTCGGTCAGCCCCAGTTCGTCGCTCAGGGCGGCGTTTCGCGTCTTGCCCAGTTGCTCGTGCTGCGCCGGCACGTACTCTCGCTGGAGATTCGCGATGGGCTCTTTGAGTTCCTCGGGAACATGTTTGCCTTCAAGGGTGAAGCGAAAGGCGTGGTGCCCGCTGGCGGCTAGGGCCATCTTGATCTCTTCGATGGCCTGCTCCCGGCGGTCGGCGACATTGCATTTGGCGAAGGCCCACACCTCCGTCGAACCCTCCGGTTTCCCGGCGGCCCGCTCTCCCTCCCGGATCCGTTCCACCGAGTCTCGAAGTACCTCGGAGGTCAGCCCGGTGTGGACCAGGACCGCGTCGGCCTCCGCCCCCGCCATGGCCAGGGTCCTGGGCCCTTCCGCCGACATGAGGAAGGGCACCACCGTGCGGGACCAGCCCACATGAATACTTCGCTTTTGGTACTCGTAAGACTCTCCCGATAGCACGGCCCGGACCGCGTCCATGTACTCTTTGACCTGGGCCAGACGGGCCGGACGGAGCCCCAGATTGAGCACCGCGCTGTCGCCGGTACCGATTCCCAGGAACGCCCGCCCCCCGGAGAGTTCGTTAACCGAGGCGATGGCCGAGGCGGTTACCGCGGGGTGGCGGGTCAGGGGATTGGAGACCGTCGGACCGAGTCGGGCCCTTTTTGTCGCCTGGGCCACCACGCTCAAGCTGACGTAGAGTTCCCGGAACAACGACTGGGACTCAGCGATGCCCAGGTAGTCGAACCCCACCTCTTCCGCAAGGCGCGCCCGCGCCGGGAGCTTGGCAAGGTTCTCGGGTAGAATGGTTACGCCGAACTTCATAGTTTCCTCCCCTACTTAAGAGCTTGTAGGCGGTGGGGGTGAACCCCCTCTAATCTCCCCCTTGAGAATGGGGAGAGGTCAAATTACTTCCTCCTTCCGAAGGGAGAGGGCTTGGATGGGGCTCAACGGAGTAGCCCCCTCACTCTCCTCCACGGCCGGCTTTGGGTGGTCCCGGCCGAGGATGCGGCGCAGCAAGAGGGCACAACCCAGCAGGAACAGGGTCGACGCCACCATCTCCAGGGTTTCTTCCACGTTGACCGCCAAGGCGTACCAGGGCTGCCTGGAGGGCAGGAAGGTCAGCTGCATCAGCTCTAACACCAACGCCGTTCCCCACAGGGCCAAGGCGGCCAGGCCCAGCCACAAGAACGCCGCTAGGTGGCGCCGGTGCCGGAGCATCAAGGTTAGCATCAACAGGGCGATCAACCCGAAGAGCGGGGCGAAGGCGGCCTCCCAGATATGTTCCAGCCAATCCCACATCCCCAGGGTTTGCCACACCTTGGGCCGGCCCGTTCGTGAATCTCCGCCGCCTCGTCGATGGCAAGGTACAGGAACAGGGCTCCCGTGGCCAGCCAAAGCGGCGCCTGGTACACCGGCAGGACGGCCCGGCGCCGCCACACGGACCCCAAAGCCCCCAATGCACCAAAGGCTGAGGGCCACGGCCACCAGGATGGCGCTGTGGTAGAAGGTGGGCACGTTGCGTTTCAGGGACAGGTTCCAGGTCCAATGGGAGGCAACTGCGTTCAGAGCAACGAGCACCGCCTCGACCGCAAAGAGGACGCCGAACACCCGGACCAGAACCGGGCCATGCCAGGTGCGCCCGGTTGGGAAGCGCGCCGTTGGTCTCAAGAAGTACTCCGGACCGGACCCTTACCTCGATCCCTCTTCATGGCCTTGCCTCAAAAATACTCTGGATTAGGTCACCCTGAGTGAAGCGATGGGTCTGGGGTGGTGGGTCTAGGCTGCCATGGAAAGACCCCGCACCGTATTCCTTGCCGCCTGGCTCCCCGGAATGACAGATGTAAGGCAAATCCCTCTTCATTTGCACAGGGGTTCCCAAGGGCTGGGGAGGTCCCCCTTTGCCGTCCGCGAGGAAAAGTGCAATTGGAGGACTGTCAATGAGTTCACCGAACCGCGGGCTGTTCCATAGGGGCCGGATTCAGTCGCCGGTCCGTTGCCCGGGGGTGGCGGCCCCAAGGCGCCGCAGGATAGTGGCCCGCGTCAGGTTGGCGTAAGTATAAATGCAGAGACACAGACCCAGCAACACCTCGGGTACCTCCGAGCCCTGGGGCCCGAAATCGAAGGCCTCCATCAACAGCCGGGGCAGGTTGACCGGCGTCCAGAAGTTGCCCACGCGCCAGACTAGAATCATGAGCAGGGAGGGCGCCAGGACCAGCGAGGGCAGTACCAGATCGGCGCTGGTAACCCGGCCGGAACGGTGCCAGGCCGCACGGATGGCGGCGCCGGCCAGGGCCGTCAAGCTCGCCCCGAAAAGGATGCTGGATATGACCGAGTCCACCGACTCCAAGTTGTGGAGGGTGGTCTCGCCTTGCTCGTTGATCTCGCTCAAGGCCGCGGGCGTGCCCCAGTCGAAGAGACGTTGCCCCCAACTGATCTCCTCCATGGCCCCGATCAGCAACGAGGCGGCGAGCACGGCGTGAAACAACGCCAGCCGGGGGTGCCCGGTTCCTCGTAGCATCCAGCCGGTGGCGCCGGCCATAGCGGCGCCGGCCAGGTAGGTGGCCACCGACCACCATTCACTCACCCCGTCCTCCCCGCCGAACCAGGCCACGTCTTTGTAGGCCGTCAGTGACCAGTGGGTCAACAAAGTAAAGGCCAGAACGCCGGCTACCGCGACGAAAAATCTGCGGCTGTACCGGTCGGCCGGGAGTGGCAACGGCCGAAAGGCGAGGAGCATCAACCGGTGGAACATTCCGGCCAGGTAGGCGCGGACGCGGAGGCGCCACAGGGGAAGGGTGACACCCCAGATCAGGAGCCCGGACCATCCCCAGACCCGAACCCCATGCTCCAGAGCGGCGACCCTTTCGTCAGAGAGGGGTGAGCCTCCGGCCCGGTAGCTTTCCGCCAGCCGCACCAGGCCGTCCAGCACCGGTCCGGTGAAGAACAGCAGGAATGCCCCGCCCGCCAGCCCGAAGAGGCCGATCCCCACCCATAAAGAAGCGGGGAGACCGATGGAAGGGTGGGTGAGGGAGATTGCTCGCTCTTCGGGTAGAGCCACGGTTCTCAAAGCGACGGCGCCGCGTCTTACCGGTGGGTCTTACGGGGCCCGACGGTCTTTAGGTAGCCTTCCAGGTTGCGGCGTGTCTCACCGATGGAGTCGCCGCCAAACTTCTCCATGAAGGCGTCGATCAGCACGAGGGCCACCACCGCCTCACCGATCACCCCGGCCGGGGGCGCCTGGCAAACGTCGGAACGCTCGAAGTGGGCCTGCACCAGTTCGCCGGTGTCCAGGTCCACCGAGGGCAGGGGGTTAACCAGGGAGGCGATGGGTTTGATGGCGAAACGGGCCACCAGGGGCATTCCGTTGGTCATGCCTCCTTCGGATCCGCCCAGCCGGTTGGTCTTGCGCTGCCAGGGTCGAGTGGGGTCGGTGACAGGTTCGATGACATCGTGCACCTGGGAGCCGCGGAAGCTGGCGGTGTCCCACCCCGGGCCGATGGACACGGCCTTGACGGCGTTGATGGACATCAATGCCTGGGCCACGAGGCCGTCGATCTTCCGGTCCCAGTGGACGTGGGAACCCAGGCCGATGGGCACGCCCTCGGCGATAACCTCCACCGTTCCGCCCACGGTGTCACCCGCTTCCTTGGCGGCGTCGATCTCGGCCATCATCTTGGCGGCCGCTTCCGGGTCGGCGCAGCGCACCGGAGATTCCTCCACCGCGTCCCAGTCGATGGACGGCGAGGGATTCGCCCAGACTCCTCCAATGGAGATGACGTGGCTGTGCAACTTGATGCCGAATTCCTCCAGGAAACGCATCGCCACGGCGCCCGCGGCCACCCGGGCGGCAGTCTCCCGGGCGCTGGCACGTTCCAGAACGTTGCGCACGTCCTCGAACCCGTATTTTATGACCCCCGGCAGGTCGGCGTGACCGGGCCGCAGACGGGTCACTCGCTTTCCCCGGGGATCGGCCTCCGGATTGTCGACGGGCTCGACGGCCATTGCCGTCTGCCAGTTGGCCCAGTCCTTGTTCTCCAGGGTCATGCCGATGGGGCTGCCCAAAGTGTAACCGTGCCGGACACCGGACATAATATGGGCCCGGTCCTTCTCGATGAGCATCCGGCCGCCCCGGCCGTAGCCGCGCTGACGCCGGGCCAGGTGCGTGGCTATATACTCTTCGCTGATGGGCAGGCCCGCCGGGACCCCTTCGATGATGATGACCAGCCCCTGGCCGTGGGACTCGCCCGCCGTGAAGTACCGGACCATGTTGCGTCTTCTCCGTGCCTTCGCGTCTCTGGGTCTCGAACGATTTGCCACAGAGGCACGGAGACACAGAGTTCTTGTTATATTATTCTATTGGCGCCGCCGGCGGGAATCCGGGGTGGCGCCTATTTACTCCCAACCAACCGATTGCGCGCGCGCTCTGTCTCTGCGCCGCGGTTTCTCAGTGTCTCAAATGTTTTGCCACTGAGACACAGAGTCACGGAGGACTGGTCATGTGATACCATTAGCGCCTTTGGCGAGAATCCGGGGTGGCGCTTGCGAGCGGCCCCTGACCAGCCAAAGCACATTGATTGCGTTCTCTCCGTCCCTCTGTGCCTCCGTGGCTCACAGGTGGAAGCATCGCGCCGGACCAGGCCCCTAGGCCCGTTCTCTCATGGCCCGGGTGGCTGCCTCGAGCATCACCTCCACCGGCGCGTCTTGCCCGGTCCAGATCTGGAAGGAGGCCGCGCCCTGGTACACCAGCATGTGGATCCCGCCCAAGGTGCGGGCCCCGGCCTGGGAGGCCTCCCGGAGCAAAGGGGTTTCCAGGGGATTATACACCAGGTCGTTGACCAGGGCGGTTGAAGGTATTTGCTCCCGGGACAGCAGGGCGCCCGTTTCGCCGGGGCCGTGGGACATGCCGATGGTGGTGCAGTTGACGATGAGATCGGCGGAAGCCGCCGCCGCGGCGAGGGCAGCCCCTTCCAGTGGGATGGCCTGGGCGCTGACTCCGTGGACGCCGGCCACCTTGAGCAGAGCCTCCGCCCGGCTCAAGGTGCGGTTGGCGATGGTCAGATGGCCTACGCCCTCCAGTATGAGGGAAAGGGATACGCTGCGAGCCGCGCCGCCGGCGCCCAGGAGCAGCACCTGGCGGCCTCGAGGGTCGAAGCTGCCGGCGTCGCGCAACGCCCGCAGAAAGCCCGTCCCGTCAGTATTGTGCCCGCTGAGCCGCCCGCCCCGGTTGACGATGGTGTTGACCGCGCCAGCGGCGGTGGCCGAGTCGTCGAACTCGTCCAGGTAAGGGATCACCGCCTCTTTGTGGGGCACGGTGACGTTGATGCCCAGCGTCTCAGGGTCTCGAAGCCGTTGGACAAACTCCGCCACGTCGCCGGGGGCCACTTCCCAGGCCTGATAGGTGGCGTCGATGTGTAGGTGGTCCAGTGCCGCCTGCTGAAAAACGGGGGATATTGAGTGTCTTATCGGGAAGCCGATTATGCCGAGCTTGGCCGTCATGGTGGGGTATTACCCGCTACTCTCCGAGCTGTTCCAGAATCTCGTCCAAGCGCTGCCGCCGCTCTTCGAGATCTTTCAACCGTGCCTCTTCGTTCTCCACGACGCCGGGGCGGGCCTTCGCCCGGAAGTTGGGGTTGGATACCAGGGTGGAGACCCGGTTCAGGTTCTTCTGGCAGTCGTCCCGCTCCTCGCGGAGCCTCTGGGCCTCGGCTGCCAGGTCCACCACTCCTTCCAGCGGGAGCCGGATCACCAGGGGATTCACCACCAGGGTGATGCCTCGGGCGGAGTCGGACGGGGCGGAATCGCCGGAGAGAATTCGGAGCGGCTCGATCCGGGAGAGGGCCCGGATGACATCCGCCTCACCTTCGATGGCGCTCTGAAGGCCGTTGGTCTCCACCAAGGCTTCCAGGCGTTGGCCGACGGGGATACGCAGTTGGGCGCGGGCGTTGCGAACCGCCCTGATGGCCTGCATGACGAGGGAGATATCGCTCTCTGCTTGAGGGTCCAGACGGGAGCCGCCGGCCAGTGGGTAGGGCGAGATCATGATCGACTCGGCTTGATCGCCCTCCCGGGGCAGCCGGGCCAGCAGGTTCTGCCAGATCTCCTCGGTGATGAAGGGCATGAAGGGGTGCAGCACGCGGAGGGTGCGCTCCAGAACGTGGGCCAGCACCGGCAACGGGGAAGGATCGTCGCCCGACCGAAGCCGTATCTTGGCCATCTCGATGTACCAGTCGCAGAAATCGCTCCAGATGAAATCGTAGAGCTTCTGCTGGGCCTCCCCAATCTCGAAGCTCGCCAGGGACTGGTTGACCTCGGCGATGAGCCGGTCCAGGCGGGAGATGATCCACCGGTCTTCCCGGTGCTGGAGCGCCGGCAGGTTGTGCCAACCGTCGAGACCGTGCTTATCTTCAAGACTGGTTATGACGAAACGGGCGGCGTTCCAGACCTTGTTGGCGAAGTTGCGAGCCGACTCCATCCGGCCCTCGGTGAAGCGCAGGTCGTTGCCGGGCGCGGTGCCGGTGGTCAGGGCGAAGCGGAGGGCGTCGGTCCCGTAACGGTCCACAAGCTCCAGGGGGTCCACGGTATTGCCCTTGGTCTTGCTCATCTTGGCGCCGTGGGCGTCTCGGATCAGGCCATGGAGAAATATGGTGTGGAAGGGCGGCCGGCCGTTGTTTTCGATGCCCAGCATGATCATGCGGGCGACCCAGAAGAAGAGGATGTCGTAGCCGGTTTCCATCACCGAGCCGGGGTAGAAATACCGCAGGTCCTCGGTGTCCTCCGGCCAGCCCAGGGTGGAATGGGTCCAGAGTCCGGAGCTGAACCAGGTGTCGAGCACGTCTGGGTCTTGCTGGAGCTTGGAGGACCGGCACTTGGCGCAACTCGTGGCGTCATTCACCGATACGGTTAGGTGGCCGCAGTCGTCGCAGTACCAGACTGGAATCCGGTGGCCCCACCAGAGCTGGCGGCTGATGCACCAGTCGCGGATATTCTCCATCCAGTTCAGGTAGACCCGGGTGAACCGCTCGGGCACGATATGGATGTCGCCGCCGGCCACCGCGGCGTGGGCCCGGCCGGCGATGCTGTCCGGCTGGTCGTGGCGGCCCACGTGGACGAACCACTGGAGGCTTACCAGGGGCTCGATCACCGCGGTGCACCGCTGGCAGTGGCCCACCGAGTGGCGGTAGTCCTCGACCCTTTCCAAGAGCCCCAGGGTTTCAAGTTCGGCGACAACCTCCTGCCGTGCCTGGAAGCGCTCGGTCCCGGCGTACTTCCCGGCGGCGTCGGACATGTTACCGTCCAGGCCGATGACGGAAATGATTTCCAAGTGGTGGCGCTCGCCGGTCTCGAAGTCCGCCGGGTCGTGGCCGGGGGTGACCTTCAGAGCGCCGGTACCGAACTCAGGCGTGATGGCGGAGTCGCCGACAACCGGGATGCTGCGTCCCATGATGGGCAGGACGGCTCGGCGGCCCACCAGGTACCGGTAGCGGGGGTCGTCCGGGTGGACGGCGACTCCGGTGTCGCCCAGCAATGTCTCCGGGCGGGTCGTGGCCACCGTGATGTGGGCGCCCTCACCCCGGCCTTCGGCCACCCCTCTCCCTGAGGGAGAGGGGCCGGGGGCGAGGGTTTCTATCGGATAGCGGATGTAGTAGAGGGTGCCGTCCTGCTCCTGGTAGTCCACTTCCAGGTCAGACAGAGCGGTGGCGCATCGGGGGCACCAGTTTACGATCCGCTCGTGGCGGTAGATCAGCCCCTTGTTGTAGAGGTTCACAAATGTGGTTCGGACCGCCTTGCCGGGACCGGGGTCCAAGGTGAACCGGAGGCGGGACCAGTCGCAAGAAGCGCCGAGCCGCTTGTGCTGCTCGTCGATGGTATTGCCGTATTTTTCGACCCATTCCCATACCTTCTCCACGAACTTTTCCCGGCCAAGCTCGTGGCGGCTGGTGCCCTCGGAGGCCAGCAGTTTCTCCACCACCCATTGGGTGGCGATCCCGGCGTGGTCCTTGCCGGGCAGCCACAGCGTGGGATCCCCGAGCATCCGGTGCCAGCGGCTCAGAGAATCCTCCAGGGCGGTGGTCAGGGCGTGCCCCAGGTGCAGCTCGCCGGTGACATTGGGCGGAGGCATGATTATGGTGAAAGGCGGCCGGCTCTGGTCTATGGGGGCGGTGAAGTAGCCCTGGTCCAGCCAGTTCTTATACACGCGCTGCTCGACACTTGCGGCGTCATAGGCGCTGGGAATCCGTGCGGAAGGGTCGCTGGTCATGGTAAGGTCCCCTTCTGGGACTCTCCTTCTCAAAGTGGGTGAGTTTCGAGGCCGGCACCGGGCGTCTTTCAGCTATCGGTTGCCAGCAAATATAACATCGAACGGCGTGGGCGTCCAAGAGTGAGGAGGCCAAAGGTTGCCGGCACTTGGGTGCTTTTCACCGGACGGGCCGGTCACTTTCTTCACCCGGGCCGCTTTTCACGCCATCGACTGGGGGATTCTATCCCATCGGGGACGACCCACTCTGGGAGGTTGCCCCATGGCCCGATCGAACCGGGGTACGACCGATGGCGAGAGGCCTGCCGATGGATGTGGAGGCGCTAGGAGGTCCGGGAAGGGCTTCGCCGGCTCGTGACTCCCTGGGGAGTTGGGCCGATGCCCTGTTGGCCCTCCTGGCCGGCCCCGGCGATCTGCTCGAGCAGGCGCAGCTGCCGGATGCCTCTCTTGGTGTCGCTGGCGACCCGGGCCGGGTCCCACATCTTGAGGCGGAGCTTGTGAAGCCAGTAGGTGAACCCTTTCATGTCGGCGAGGGAAAGAGTCCGCCGCCGGGCGACATGGGCCCATTCCCGAAATTCTTCCAGCAACTCGGCCCGTGGCGCGCCGTAGATGTGGACGAAGGCCTGTTCCTCCAAGTCTTCGCTGTCGGCATAGCAGAGGGCCAGGTGCCTCTTTCGCACACCCTCCTCCACCGATAGCTGCAACGCTTCCTCGACTACCACGCCGTACCAGTAGTTCAGGTAGGCCCGGTACTTGTTGACCCCCAGCAGGTCTTGGAGCGCTTCCGGTTTTGTTCCATCCGGAAATATTCCTCTAAAAAGCAGGCGCTCCTTCTCTTCGTTGGTAATATAGCCGGACAGTTCGGCGCAGAGCCGCTCCGCAAGCACCAGCCAATCGAACGCTTCGCCTTGAATCAGGTATTGGTAGGAGCGCCCTTGGTGCACTTCTTGCGGAAGGGTCCAGAGCGCGGCGGCCTCCAATATTGCCTGGGGCCATGGCGTCTCGGACCGGACCGCGGATCTCAGGTGGAGCACCGCTTCGGGGACCTGTTCCGTCAGGCCGGTCGCCGGGCCGGGAGCACTGTCGAAGGGCTGATGCGTGACCTGTTCCACGATCTAACCGGCTTCGGCCAGCCGGGCGTCGAACACCTTGGTCCGCGCCGGCTTCGGGGTTCGGATAAAGTTAAGGAACTGGTCCAGGGGCATGGTGTTCAGGATGTGCCGCGGCTCACACCAGGCCCGGCGGGCCACGGCCACTCCGAAGCGCCTCCGGTTCAGGTGAGCAAATTGGTGAGAGTCCGTGTCGATCACCAAGGGCACCGCCAGCTCCCGGGCCCGGTAGGCGTGGGTGTCTTTCAGGTCCAGGCGTTCCGGCGAGGCGTTGATCTCCAATACCGTGCCCGTCTCCCGGGCCGCCCGCAGGATCGCCTCCAGGTCGAACTCCACGGGCTTCCGGCGCCCCAGCAACCGGGTGGACAGGTGGCCGATGATGGTGACCGAGGGGTGTTCCATGGCCCTGATGATCCGCCGGGTCATGGTCTCACTGTCTTGCCCCATCGCCGAGTGGACCGAGGCGACCACCACGTCCAGTTGTTCCAGCAGTTCGTCGGGGTAGTCCAGCGTACCGTCGGCCCGGATATCCACCTCCGAGCCGCAGAGGATCGTCATTGAGTATTCACCCTGAAGGGACCGCAGCAGTGCAATCTGCCGGTGCAGCCGTTCGTCGGACAGGCCGTTGGCGATGCCCCGGCCCGATGAGTGGTCGGTCAAGGCCATGTACTCGTAGCCCAGGGCGGCGGCGGAGGCGACCATCGTTTCTATGGGGTCGCGGCCGTCGCTCCAATCGCTGTGCAGGTGCAGGTCTCCCCGCAGGTGGGTCTCCTCCACCAGACTGGGCAGCCGGCGCTCCAGGGCGGCTTCCATCTCCCACATCCCCGCCCGCAGCTCCGGAGGGATGGAGGGCAGGCCGAGCCGGGCGTAGAAAGCGGCTTCATTGGGGAATACTTCCGTTACCCCGGTGGCCAGGTCGGTGATGCCGTACTCGTTCAGCGATAGGCCTTGGCGCTTGGCGTAGTCTCGCAGGCGGATGTTGTGCTGCTGGCTGCCGGTGAAATATTGGAGCATCGCGCCGAAGGAGTTCCCGTCACCCAGACGCAGGTCCACCTGGATTCCGGGTTCCACCACCACGCTGGTCTTCTTGGGACCGTGGGCCACAACCTCCTGAACCATCTCCAGGGAGACTAGGGCGTCGGCCGCGTCGCCCGGCCGGGAGGATACGCCAACTAGGTCGATGTCTCCGATGGTCTCCTCCCAGCGGCGCAGGCTCCCAGCGGGGAACAGGTGAGTGATGTCGGGGCACTTCTGCCGCAGCTTGCCGATAATCTCCTCGGCCAGGGGCAGCGCCTGCCCGATGGGGGTCCGCTGGTCCTTGGTGCGCAGGGACTGAACGTGGTGAAGAATGTTCTCCGTAGCCTTCTGCCCCATCCGGGGAAGGGCGGCAATCCTTCCGTCCTGGGCGGCCTGCTCCACACCCTCGAGGGTGCCGACTCCCAACTCTTGCGCGATGAGCATGGCGGTCTTGGGGCCGATGCCGGGGATGTTCATCAGGGTCATGACGCCGTCGGGCAACTCCTCCACCAGCCTGTCGTAGGTGGAGACGCGGCCCGTCTGAAGCAGCTCAAGTATCTTGTCGCTGATGGCCCGGCCGATACCCGGTATCTTCTTCAGGTCGGCGCCATCCTCCACCGCTTGAGCCAAGGGGAAAGAGAGGTGGCCGATGGTCCGGGCGGCCCGCTGGTAGGCGCGGATCTGGAACACACTGTCCCCGTTCATTTCGTGAAGGGCGCCCAGTTCCTCGAAGAGTTGGGCTATTTTCTCGTTGGTGATTGCCAAAAGAACGCCCTAACAAACCCGGTCCGGCCACCGGGCGATGTTCCCTGTTGAGCGGACCGGGCAGCCGTGACGGTGTAACGCCACGGCCGGCATTCCGGCGCACCGCATCTCAGCTTCCGTAATCGGGCCTCCCAGGGTTGAGAGATAGGGGTCAAACCGGCAGCCCGGCCGGATTCGCCGCCGCAAGGTTGGTCCAACTGCCGGATTTTCGCCCGTGGTGGACCCCAACGTGCCTCCGGGCACCCGGGATGGCCTTAAAACGCCTCACAGGCCCTGCCACCTGGGACCGAACTGGGACGCTGCCGGCTTGCTCGTTCAGATCATCCGGCCGTGTTTCCACCGTGGAGTCCGGAAAGAAGCTGGTCCATGAACGACGACAGGTACCGGACCCCACTGATAGCCTGAGCATAACCCATCCTCGTGGGCCCGATGACGCAGATCGTGCCACCGAGCTGGTCCGGTATCCCGTATCCGCTGACAATCACGCCAAATTGGTGCAGCGCTTCGGGCGAGTTCTCTTCGCCGATGTAGATGGCAACATCTTTGTCTCCGGCCGTCATGGAGAGGACGCTTTCCACCAGGACCCGTTCCTCCAACATCTCCACCAGGCCTTTCACCTGGCCGCTCTGGGAGAACTCCGGCTGGGAGAGTAAGAGCCGGAGCCCGTGGACGTAGTGTTCCTTGGAGTTGGAGGTTTCTGCCTCCCGCAGCATGACCATGGAGTCGTTCATTACCCTGCCTTCCAGAGGGGTCAATTCCAGCCGGTTTCCCTCAATTTCACTGCAGGTCAGACCGCCGAGGTGGACGTTCAGCTTTTCGGCCACCCGGTCCAACGAGTCCTGGTTTACCCCCTCGTCCATGGGCAGCAACCGGCGGAGCAGACGCGACTCCTGCAATACGATTATCAGAAGCACCAGGAATTCCTGGAGGTAGACTAGTTCTATGTGCCGGAGGCGAGGAGCGCTGGCTTGGGGTACGGTAACGATGGCCAGGTTGGCGGTGATGGCGGCAAGAATGGAAGCGCACTGCTGGCTCCAGACTTGCAGGTCCGGCTCAGTTTGGTTCAGGCGCTGGTCGATCTCCCGCCGCAGGGCGAAGGGAAGCTGCGGCAGTTCCCGCAACGACTCCACGTAACAGCGATAGCCAAGGTCCGATGGGACACCGCCGGCAGACACGTGACGCCGGGATATGTAGCCCTCATCGGTCAGTTGGGACATGGCGCTTCGTATCGTCGCCGGACTGACCTTGGTGGCAGACAGGCGGGCGATCTCATCAGAAGACACCGGGGCCGCCGTGTGGACATGTTGGTCCACCAGAATATTCAGTACGGTCCTTGCACGTTCCGACAGCATAAGTGCCCCGCGAATACCAAACTGTTCTGCCCAACAAGGCGCGTTTGCGGGCGTGTTCGGGAGTCGGCCAATCTCGACAGAGTCAAGCGTTGACCCAACCTACGTACCTTATTATACTACTATACCCAGCCGGGGCCCCAGTGCCAGCCGTTGCGGGAGAGAGGCCCAATTCTGAGTCAGCCCGGGACGTGGACGTCACTCCCCGGGAAGCGGCGCTGTAGGTGGGAGAGGATGTTTTGGTTCCGGGTTCCGGGATCGAATCCCGGGGCTCCCCAAAACAGGCCATGAACATACTACCCTGGGCGTTCCCTCGTCCAGGCGGGAGCCATGGAGTCCCGGTGAGCAAGATAAGGTGGAGCTGCTTTCAATGATGCATCGTTTAGATGGGAACCCGGCGAATCCGCGGGACAGGTGCCGGTCATGGACATAACCTGGCTGGGACACGGGTGCTTCAGGATTCGCTCCAATGACCTGGTGGTTGTAACCGACCCCTACTCCCTGACCCTGGGACTGAGGCCGGACCCCCGGCCCGCCACGGTGGTCACCGTCAGTAATTCCCACATCAATCACAACAACTGGGAGGAGATTACCGGGGAGCCCCACGTGTTCAGCGCTCCCGGCGAGTATGAGTACCGTGGGATCTCCGCGCGAGGGGTGATGACGCCGCTGGCCCCGGAGAGCCCGCCGGAACGTCGCAACGTGGCTTTCAGCATCGAACTCGACAGCGTAAACGTATGTCACCTGGGAGATATTGCGCTGCCGCTGAGCACCCGCCAGGTCGACGGATTGATGCCGGTGGACGTGCTCCTCGTGCCCGTTGGGGGAGGCTGTACTCTAGATCTGGACCAGGTGCTTCAAAACATCCAGGACTTGGGTCCCAAGATCGTGATACCGATGCACCACAGTATTCCGGGTGTGGACGTGCCCCTCCAGGGTGTGGATACGTTCATGCGCCGGATGGGACTGAGTGACATTCAGCCCCAGCCCCGGCTCGTGGTGACCGCCACGAATCTGCCGGCGGACATGAAGGTGGTGTTACTCGCCCCTCAGGCCAGATTGGCCTGAGGCTCCGTTCTGGGGGCAGATTGAAGCTTGGACCCGGTGCGCGAAGGAGCGCCGGGGCTTGAATTTCCCATGGCGGCTCGAGCGCTGAGGCAGGGCCGCCGCCTCATTTATACGGCCTGGCGGCGCACGATCAGCAGCAGCGCGGCGCCGCTGACCACCGCGATGGCCCCGACGATCAAGGCCAGTTTGGGTATGGCGGTCACCCGCGGGTCGCCGGGCACGGGTAGAGAAGCAGTTGGCGTCACCGTAGGGGTGGGGACCACAGTTGGCGTGGGTGTCGGCATCGGAAGCGGATCGGTGAAGGTGAGGTCCAGGTTGTAGAAGTCGAAAGCGCCCACGAAGGTCCAGATTTCGGCGGCCTCGATGCGGCCAAAATCGTTGACCAAGTAGAACCTGACCGTGCGCCCGATGAGGTTCTCTTCTGCGGGGTTCACCTCCAGACCGGTATAACTGCCCGCGGGCTCCACATCCACCGGCTGGCTTTCAAACCCGGTGGCGCAGTCGTCGATACAGGCAACCAGCTGCTTCCCGGCCGGCGCCGGAGCGCCCTGGAGGGATATCCGGCCTGAGAAGAAGTCCTGAAAGAAGGGCTGAGGCGGCCTCTCCCCCTGCTCCGGCACGGCGCCCACGGTGGCGAGGATGCTGACGAGTATGATGGATATGGTAGCCAGGAAGCCGGTGTGCCGCCGCACCTCATCCCCCTTCCGCGTCCCGCGTTGGAGCGCGTTCTCCAGCGATGTATCCGCTATCAACTGACCGCTGACCATATCCTGACCCATGATGCCGGACTTTGCGTTGCTTGCGCCAGGCAGGTTACGGGGTTTTTGAGAGAAAGGGGAAACCGCGGAGGCGCAGGAATAGGGAAGGGCGCCCTCGTAAACCGAGGGCGCCCTTCCTGGGTTCCATGGATTGTCCGGGATCGCTTAAGCGCGGCGGCCCATCATGTAGACGGC
>MPMA02088719.1_pt1 | contig 20987 bp, 18 predicted proteins | sample 1617361 | NCBI WGS metagenome assembly MPMA02 (sample SAMN05944807, study PRJNA350692) | marine metagenome | biome: marine; feature: ODZ; material: water; isolation source: 180 m water sample filtered on 0.2 um supor filter | place: Pacific Ocean | collected 2012-04-08 | depth 180m m | reverse complement strand
GCCATTAGATGATAAAAAAATCCAGGAATTTTATACAGAAAAATATGGAGTTATTCATCCAACTAAAGCGGGTTTAAAAATTCCTCAAATATTTGATGCAGCAATCGATGGAAGTTTAAAAGCTGTATGGATTATAGGAGAAGATGTTGTTCAAACAGATCCTAATAGTGCTCACGTTGCAAAAGCACTGAACGCATTGGACTTATTAGTGGTTCAAGAAATATTTATGAGTGAAACTGCTAAACATGCAGATGTGGTTTTGCCTGGAACAACTTTCCTAGAAAAAGAAGGAACTTTCACAAACACTGAAAGAAGAGTTCAAAGAGTTAATAAAGCCGCAGAACCTCTTCCAGGAACAAAACCGGATGGTCTTATAGTTACAGAAATGATGCAAAAACTTGGTTATGATCAAAAATTATATGATGCTAACGAAGTATTAGCTGAAATTGCAGATGTAGTTCCTTTTTTCAAAGGTATAACTCGAAAAAGACTTGGAAAATTAGGATTACAATGGCCAGTAAAAGAAGATGGAACAGATACAAAAATTCTACATGAAAAAGAATTCAAATTAGGAAAGGGTAAAATTAAGTATTTTGATTGGAAAGAAAGTAATGAATTAGAGAAAAATAAAAAAGATTTTCCATTAATACTAACTACAAGTAGAACGTTACAACACTACAATGCAGCAACGATGACGAGAAGAACTAAAAATATTAAAATTGTAGACAAAGACATTTTGTTAATTCATCCAAAAGATGCAAAATATAGAGAGTTAAACACGGGTGATGTTGCAAGACTTTATTCAGGAAGAGGTGAAGTTTCTTTAAAAGTTGAAGTTACTGAAAAAGTTAAAGAAGGTATAGTATTCACCACTTTCCATTTTCCAGAACACATGGTCAATATGGTAACTGGTCACGGAAAAGATGAAGAGACAATGTGTGCTGAATATAAAGTATCTGCGGTCGATGTTCAAAAAATATCAAATCAATTTAAAACAGAAGTTTCAACTGAAAAAGGTCAAGCTGAAGTATTGAAAGCTTAAAATTTTTATGAAATTAAATGGAACTGATTTCCAGATCAAAGTTTGGAAAGCGTTAAAAAAAATTAAAAAAGGGAAAGTTAAAACTTATAAAGAAATTGCTATAGCTATAAATAGACCTAAGGCAGCTAGAGCTGTGGCCAATGCTTGTGCAAAAAACCCATATGCGCCTAAAGTACCTTGTCATCGTGTTATTAAGTCTGATGGAACTCTAGGAGGCTTCTCTTCTCCTGGGGGTACAAAAACCAAGAAAAAAATGCTTAGAAGAGAAGGTTTTTCACTCAAAAACTATAAAAAAAATAGTTAAGAAATAAACTGTTCTTATAAAACGTAAGGTTCTGTTCTTTTTTGTTTAGCAAAAATCCTATCAAGACCAAAACAAGATAAATCTATAGTCTGATATTTGCCTGTGGTAATTAATTCAGTCAAACCTCTGCCAATTCCTGGAGCTTGCATCAATCCCCTTCCTGTAAATCCTGTAGCCATAAAGACATTTTCATATTTTGGATGTTTTCCAACAATTGCGTTATTATCTAAAGTGTTACAGTCATAATATCCTGCCCAACCACCAGTAAGTTTTAATTCCTCAAATTCAGGAATTCTGTTTGCTAAAGCTGGCCAAACTAACTCTTCAAAATCATTCCATTCGGGCTCTAAATCTGGAGCATCAAATTTAGAATTTGGAGATCCTGCAAGATATTCTTTACCCTCAGGCCTCCAGTATACTCCTGAAGGTAAGTCACCTGTTAAGGGCATATCGGAATAATGTTTGGGACATTTTACTCTAAACACAGTGTGTTTTTGTGGTACAACTGGAATATCATCTAGCAACTCTTTCGTCCAGCAACCAGCTGCAGATACAATGATTTTAGCTTTAATATCACTTATTTTTTTAACATTTCCTTTTTCAAATTTTGCTCCTAATTCAATAGCTTTATTTTTTAGAGAATTATGAAACATATACGGATCAATCCAACCCTCGATTTTATTATCAGTATATGTTGCTGTCTCTAATCCATCGGGATTTATCCAGCTGAAAATTTCCTTTAGTTTGCTAGCTGGAATATTTTTCGTGCCAGCATTACATGCCTTGTGATTTTTTAGTGCTTCATATTGTTCTTGTGCATGTTCTGAGCCAAACAATAAAAGGTAACCATTTGGCACTAAGCTGGCAGTTGGGTTAGGATTATTTTTTGTTTTTAGTGTATTTGAAATGTCAGAAATAAACTCTAAAGCAAATTTACCAAGATTAATGTTTTCTTTTTGAAAAAATTGTCTTCTAAAACCTCCCAAAGACAACGGAAAAGAAGCTTTTTTGTAGGTAGGATCTCGTTCAAAAACACGAACTTTTCTCCCTTCTTTGGACAAAAAATATGCAGTAGAAGCGCCAATTATTCCACCTCCAATTACAACTATGTCATCCATAAATTTAAGCTGCCGAATTCTTGAATTCGCTCATTAAAGGACAAGAGCAGAAAAGATTTTTGTCCCCATATACGTTGTCTACTCTAGCAACTGGTGGCCAATACTTGTAAGATTTTAAAATCTCAGATGGATAAGCGGCAGTTTCCCTATCGTACTTATGTTTCCATTCATTGGCTGTAAGTTCAGTATGAGTATGAGGGGCATTTTTTAAAGGATTGTCTTTTTCATCAAACTCTCCAATTTTTACTTTATTAATTTCTTTTTTTATTTTTATTAAAGTTTCACAGAAACGATCAAGCTCAAATAAGCTTTCGCTCTCAGTTGGTTCAATCATAATGGTACCAGGAACTGGCCAAGACATAGTGGGTGCGTGGAAACCAAAATCAATTAATCGTTTTGCAATATCTTCTTCTGTAATTCCTGTTTCTTTTTTTATTGGGCGAATATCAATTATACATTCATGTGCAACATTTCCATTTTTTCCTGTGTAAAGAACAGGAAAATATTTATTTAATTTTTTTGCAACATAATTAGCATTCAATATAGCAACTTGGGAGGCTTTCTTTAAACCTTCTGCTCCCATCATTTTTATGTACATCCATGAAATTACTAAAATACTTGCGCTACCCCAAGGTGCGGCCGAAACCGCACCAATCCCTGTTGTGGGACCACAGTCTTTAATCACTTCATGCTTTGGTAAAAAAGGATCTAAATGTTTTTTGCACGCAATCGGTCCCATTCCTGGTCCGCCGCCGCCATGAGGGATACAAAACGTTTTATGTAAATTAATATGACATACATCAGGACCAAATTTACCTGGTTTAGCAATTCCAACTAGGGCATTAAGATTAGCCCCATCCATATATACTTGGCCGCCATTATCATGGACAACCTGACAAATTTCTTTAATTTTTTCCTCAAACACTCCATGTGTTGATGGATAAGTAACCATTAGAGCTGACAAACTTTTAGCATATTGTTTCGCCTTAGATTCCAAATCATTAAAATCAATATCGCCATTTTTATCGCAATTTATAACAACCACTTTCATCCCAGCCATCTGGGCGCTCGCTGGATTGGTTCCGTGAGCTGAGCTTGGAATGAGACAAATATTTCTATCTTTATCACCATTTTTTACGTGATATTTTCTAATTATCATCAATCCTGCAAATTCACCTTGTGCGCCTGCGTTCGGTTGTAAAGAAATGCCAGAAAAACCTGTTATCTCTCTTAACCAATTTTTTAAATCTGTAAATAAATTTCTATATCCTTCCATTTGTTCTACTGGTGCAAAAGGATGAGGTTCATAAAATTCGTTCCAAGTAACTGGTATCATTTCTGACACTGCATTTAATTTCATAGTGCAAGAACCTAGTGAGATCATTGATCTATTTAAAGCAATATCTGAATCTTCTAATTTTTTCAAATAACGTGTCATTTCAGTTTCCGAATGGTAAGAGTTAAAAACAGGATGCGTAAGGTATCCCGATGATCTTTCTAATTTTTTTGGTATATTATTTAGTACAACTTTGCCTGCTTGATTAATTGATTCAGCGCTATTGAAAATTTTTAAGAGTTCATTAGTTTTTTCAACCGTCTTTCTTTCATCAAATGCTACCGACAACATATTTTCATTAACCAATCTTAAATTAACCCCATTTCTAAGAGCATTTTTATAAATATTTTGTGTTTTATTTTTTGTAAGGATAGTAACGGTGTCAAAAAAATTATCAGAATAAAGTTCATATCCAGATTTTTTAATTTTATCAGCAAAACTTTTCGCTAACTTTGATATTCTCTCTGCTATTTGATTAATACCTTTAGGTCCATGATAGATAGCGTAAGCTGCAGAAATTATAGCCAATAAAGCTTGTGCGGTACAAATATTACTCGTAGCTTTCTCTCTTCTTATGTGTTGTTCTCGAGTTTGTAACGCCATACGCAATGCTTTCTTTCCTAATCGGTCTACAGAAACGCCAATAATTCTTCCCGGCATCGCCCTTTTATATTCGTCTTTAGTTGCAAAAAATGCAGCGTGAGGACCCCCATAACCCATTGGAGTCCCAAACCTTTGAGAATTTCCAACAGCAATATCGGCCCCAAGTTCTGCTGGTGTCTTAAGTTTTGCTAAAGCCAAAAGATCACAAACCAAAATAGCTTTACCATTTTTTTTGTGGATTTTGCTTATTGCTTCACTTGGATCCTTAATATCGCCTAATGTTCCGGGATATTGAATAACACCACAAACAATATTTCCATCTATATTTTTTAAATCTTTTTCTTGATCACCAATAATTAATTTTAAACCAAAAACTTCGCTTCTTGTTTTGATTACATCAATGGTTTGAGGGTTACAATCGCTAGAGATAAATACCTTGTTTGAATTTATTTTGTCTAATCTGTGACTTAATCCAATCGCTTCTGCCGCAGCCGTTGATTCGTCTAACAATGATGCGTTAGCTATATCCATTCCAGTAAAATCTATAATCATCTGTTGAAAGTTTAGTAACATCTCTAATCTTCCCTGGGCTACTTCGGGTTGATATGGAGTATAAGCAGTGTACCAACCTGGACTACAAAATATGTTTCTTAAAATAACGTTGGGCATGTAGGTATTGTGGTAACCCATACCTATATAACTTTTATATAATTTGTTTTTCTCTGAAATAACTTTTATTTGTTTTGTTGATTCGTGTTCGGAAGTTGGATCACCTATTTCTAATTTATCTTTTAATAAAATATTGTCTGGAACCGTTTTTTTTATTAAATCATCTAAAGAATCCGCTCCAACGACCTCCAACATTTTTTTTACGTCATCCTCTGAAGGTCCTATATGTCTTCTAATAAATTCTTTTGATATATCTTCAATCATATTAATTAGGATTCTCAGCTACAAATTTATCGTAATCAGTTTTATTCATAAGTCTGTCTAAATCTGCTTTGTTTTTAATTTTAATTTTAAAAAACCAGGCGTTTCCTTCTGGATCTTTATTAATTGTAGAAGGATCATCAACGATAGCCTGGTTGATTTCTGTAATTTCGCCTGAAATTGGAATGTAAATGTCGCTTGCAGCTTTTGTTGATTCTACTATGCCCGCCTGCCCATCTTTTTCTACATTCTTTCCTTTTTCTGGAAGTTCAACAAAGACGACATCTCCAAGCATTTCCGATGCATGTTTTGTAATGCCAATAGTGGCTATCTCTCCATCTATTGTTAACCATTCGTGTTGTTTAGAAAATTTTTTTTCACTCATTTTACCTCACATAGTTTTTTTTATAAAAAGGAAGTTCTGATACATAAGCATCGTATTTTTTTCCTCTAACTTCCAAAAGAACTTTTGTTCCGGATTTTGCAAAACTATATTTTACATAACCCATAGCAATAGGACAATTCACGCTTGGACCAAAAGTTCCACTAGTTATTGATCCAATTGCACTACCATCTTCAGAAAAAATTTTTACACCTTCTCTTGCTATTACTTTTCCTGTTAGTTTAATTCCTACTCTTAAACGAGACAATTCACCATTCATGTCTGATTTAATTTTATTGTAGCCTAAGAAGCCACCTTCTTTTCTTCTTCTCTTTGATATTGCCCATTTAAGATTTGCTTCTATGGGAGTGGTTGTTTCATTAATGTCATGACCATAAAGACACAACCCCGCTTCTAATCTTAATGTATCTCTAGCTCCCAAACCTATTGGTTTTGCCCCTTTGTTTATCAATGATTTTGCAAGTACTTCAACATTGTTATTTGGTATTGAAATTTCAAACCCATCCTCACCAGTGTAACCTGATCTTGTAATATAAATTTTAGTTCCATTATAAGAATAAATGTTTCCATTCATAAACTTAAGAGATGAAATACCGTTAATTATATTTTCCAAAATTTCTGATGCTTTAGGACCCTGCAAAGCAATCAGGGACAAGTGTTTATGCAGTATTAAATTATATTTGTCACCAAGAGTTTTTTTAATAATTTTATAATCATTATCTTTACAAGCGGCATTAAGAATAATATTAAAACCTTTTTCTACTTTTGTTACAATTAAGTCATCATAAATGCCACCATTCTTGTTTATAAGAAAAGAGTATTTTGATTGATTAAGCTTGATGTTTTTTAAATCTGTAGGAATAATTTCTTCTAAAGCTAAAATTAAATCAGTATTTCCTTCAATGGATAATTGTCCCATATGAGAAACATCAAATAAACCTGCTTCGTTTCGAGTTAGTTTATGTTCTTCTATAATACCTAAGGAGTATTGAACAGGCATTTGATATCCCGCAAACGACACAAACTTTGCTCCAAGGTTTTTATGATATTCGTATAAAGCTGTTTTTTGTATTTCCATAATAACTCTTAGTAAACCCCCTCTGTCCGGTTACCTGAGAGATTTACTCCTTCGGTGAGGCTAAGCCTTCTTTCCAGAGTCATTATGTACGGTCCTTTTGCCTGAGAGTTTCCGGGGTGGTTGCTCCTTCGGCGCCAATTAAATTGGTCTCTCCCGTATGAATCGCAGTGTGTGTTATATAAGATAAAATGTCAAATAATATAGTTATATAGATTTTTTGCTGTAAAATGATTGTAATAAAATTGAAAAAATAATAACACCGCCACCCATAATCACACTTGTTGGTGGCACCTCATTTATAAATAACCAAGCCCACAAAGGTCCAAATACAGCTTCTGTTAACATTAAAACACCTACTACAGCAGCGGGTGTAGTTTGAGATCCAGTTGTTATCAAAATAAATCCAAATCCAACTTGAAAAAAGCCTGCCATAAAAGCTAGGAAAAGATCATGAGGAGAAATTAATATTTTTCCAGCAACAAACAAACCAATAACTGTAGCTACGATCCCAGCAGTGAACTGAGCCGGAACCATATCTACATTTTGATATTTTCTAACTATCATTACTAATATTGCAAAAGAAATCGGCATTGCAAATGCTACAAAATTCCCAAGAAATTGATCGCTAGACTGAATAGAAAGAGAACTTGCAATAATCAACAAAACCCCCGACATGCCCAAAATAATTGAAATAAAAGTTACTAAATTAATTTTTTCTTTCAATAAAAAATATCCAAATAGTGCTAAAAAAATTGTCTCCGTTGTAATTATAAAATTCGTATTTGCAACAGTCGTGGTATACATAGAAAATACATAGGCTGCAAAACCAACAGCTAAAAATAATCCTGCTATAAAACCAGGAAGACCAGAATTATAAAAAGATCTAAAGAAATTTTTTTTATAACTTATAAGTAAATATAGAACTACAATAATGGAAAAAAAAAGTTGTCTCCAAAAAAGAATTTGCCACAAGTTAGCTCCCTCAAATGATTTTACGATTATGCCACCAAAACTTAAACATAAAGCTCCTAAAAAAACTAGAAGTGGACCAGGAATTTTATTTAAGAATGTCAATTTATTTCTTTAATATCTTTTATAATTTTTGAAATATTAGTTTGATATTCTTTATATATTTTTTCTGCTTCTTGCAATGTTACACATTTAAATGAAATTTCTTCTCCAGGTGTTTTTTGTACCAACAGATCGTAATCTGCAGATATTACATTAGCTATCTTAGGATAACCTCCAATTGTAGGATGATCAGTTAACAGCACAATCGGTTGTCCATCCGCGGGCACTTGAATAGCTCCTTTAGTAATTCCTTCTGACCTAATATTACTGCTTGCAATATTTTTTATAAAAATCCCTTCTAACCTCATGCCCATGCGATCTGTAAGATTGGTGATTTTATAATTTTTTGAAAAAAAATCTTTTTGACTCGCTTCTGAAAAATAATTATGTTGCGAACCTTTAAGAACTCTAATTACGTTTTTTTTCTCGAATGAAACCTGTGCCATATAATTATTTTTCCCTTTTCTGTTTGTTTTTAAAAGTATTTTATTTTCAATACTAATTTTTTTACCTTTGTTTGGACCTATATTGGCTCTGACTAAAGTTGAAACACTATTACAAAATGGCAACACGTCAAATCCACCTTCGACTGACAAGTATCCATAAGCAGATTGTTTGGTTGCTAAAATGTCTATTTGTTCTCCTTCATCTAAATCATAACTTTTGTTACATTCTCCATTTATCGCTTCGTTTTTTGAATTAATAATTTGAAAAAGCACATTTCCTGTAATTGCAAATTTAGTTTTACCTTTAACCAATTTTAGTAGAGGGCCTTGATAAGCAAATTCTAGGACTCCTTCTTTTTCGCTATTTGAAACTAACGCATTTGCAATTAAAAATGACTTATGGTCCATACATCCGCCAGGAGCTACACCTAAATGCTGCATGCCAAATCGACCTTCGTCTTGAAAAGTGCTATTAATTCCAGGTCTCAAAACTTCAAAAAAATTATTTTTCATTGTCTAAATCCTCAAATTCCTTTTTTGAAATTGATTTAAATCTTACAGTATCGCCTGGTGACAAAAGACATGGTTTGTTGCTATCCTCTTTATTAAAAAGTTTAGTTGGAGTTTTGCCTATTATGTTCCATCCGCCTGGACTTTCGTAAGGATAAATATTACAAAATTTTTCAACTATACCGACAGATCCTGCTGGTATTTTAACTCTGGGAGTTTTCAAACGATTTAAAAAAAGTTTTGAATCTAAATCTCCCATAAATGGATGGCCAGGTATAAAACCGATCATGTATATAAAAAAAACAGTTTTGGAATGAATATTTATAATTTCATCTTTATCAATTTTTAAAACCTTGCTCATATTTTTCAAATCCATTGCAAAATCATAACAAATAGGAATAACCCATTCTTTTTTATTTTGGGATAGATTTAATTTAGAAAAATCAATCGATTTTAAAAAATTTAGAATTTTGATAGCATTTATTTTTTTGAGATCAAAATTTATAATTAATTTGTTGTACGAGGGTGTGCAATTTAATATCCCTTCCAAATTTTTTTCAAAAGTTTGTTGTCTCACATAGTGAAATAATTTGATAACTTCAACGTTCATCTTTTTACTAACTTCATCGCCAAAATCACAAACGATTCCACTGTCACCGATATTGCTTAATTTTTTGAACATTAATTGATATAATAGTTATTATTGTTTATTAAATAAACTAACGTTTTAAAAGATGGAAATTAATATTAATTGTGATTTGGGTGAAAGTTCAAAGTTTCATTCCACTGAAAATGACCCTTCGCTGCTGAAAATTGTTAACTCTGCAAATGTCGCCTGTGGTTATCACGCTGGAGATAGACTTACTATGGAAAAAACGGTTAAAATTTCAAAAGAAAATAGTGTCAGTATTGGAGCTCATCCATCTTTCAATGATCCGGAAAATTTTGGAAGAAAAAGGCTTAACTTACCTTCTGATGTAATAAGGAAATTGATTATTGATCAAATCATTACTCTTTCAAATATATCCACTAAATTGGATGTAAAAGTTACTCATGTAAAACCTCATGGAGCTTTAAATAACATGGCCTGTGAAGATTATGATTTAGCAAAATTAATTGCAAAATCTATTCTTGAAGTTAACAAAAAATTAATTTTTTTAGTTCCAACAGGATCTCAAATGGAAAAGGCAGGAAAAAAATTTGAAATGAAAACTGCAACAGAAATATTTGCTGATAGAAATTATGAAGATAATGGAAATTTGATTTCTAGATCAAAAAATAATGCAATGATTGCCAATCCAAAAATTGCCAAGAAACATGTAATTAGGATGGTGAAAAACCAAGCACTGAATTGTTATTCGGGAAAACAAATCCCTTGTCAAATTGATTCCATTTGCGTGCATGGAGATGGTCAAAACGCTGTGGACACCGCTAAAGAAATAAAAGAAGGATTGATAAACTCTGGAATAATATTAAAACCTCTAAATAAATTGAAAAAATTTATTTAAGCGGTTGAATCATTTGTTGTGGGAGCCAAAGCGCAATTTCAGGAAAAATAATTATTACTATAACTGCTAAAATCATTAAAAGAAAAAGCGGGAAAGCACTTCTTGCTATAAACCCCATATCTTTATCAGCCATGCCTTGAAGCACAAATAAATTAAATCCAACTGGAGGAGTAATTTGAGCCATCTCAACAACAATAACTAAGAAAACTCCAAACCAAATCATATCAAAACCCGCTTGTCTAATCATTGGTTCTATAATCGCCATCGTTAATACAACGGCTGAAATTCCATCTAAAAACATTCCAAGAATAATATAAAAAATTGTCAAAACCATAATTAAAACGTAGGGAGAAAGATTCATTTCATTTATCCAAATCGCAAGATTTCTGGGAAGACCAGTAAAACCCATAGCTAAGGATAAAAAAGCAGAACCAGCTAAAATAAATGCAATCATGCATGAGGTTTTTGTAGCGCCTAGTAAAGATAATTTAAAAGTTTCTTTATTAAGACTTTTTTGAAAAAAAGACAGTATTAAAGCACCCACCACACCTAAAGATGCTGCTTCTGTTGCAGTTGCTATTCCCACATATATTGATCCTATAACAGCCATAATCAAAACTATTACGGGTATCAATTGGCCTGACTGTTTAATTTTTTGAGAAAAAGAAAACGTTTCTCCCATTTTGGGCATGATGTCCTTGTTGAGCATTGACCAACCGATTACGTAAAACATAAAAAATATAGCAATCATGATTCCTGGTATAATTCCTGCTATAAAAAGTTTAGCGATAGATTCTTGAACTGTTACTCCATAAATAATCAATATGATTGATGGTGGTATTAATAAGCCTAAAGTTCCAGATCCTGCTAAACTACCAAGCAATAATTTTTCTGGATAATTTCTTTTTCTCAATTCGGGGATAGACATTTTTCCAACAGTAGCGACAGTTGCTGCTGAAGAGCCAGATATCGCTGCAAACAAAGCGCATCCAACAACATTTACATGAATTAGACCTCCAGGTAGGCGTGCCATCCATGGAGCTAAACCTTTAAATAGATTTTCAGATAATTTAGTTCTAAATAATATTTCACCCATCCAAACAAATAATGGTAATGCTGTTAAAGTCCAAGATGAGCTCGTTCCCCAAATTGTTGTAGCCATTGCATCTCCGACTGGTCTAGATGTAAAAAGTAACATTCCGATCGCTGATACACCTATCATACTAAGAGCAACCCATACTCCAGTCCCCAGCAAAATTAGTAAAATAGAAATAAAAAAGATTGTTAGAAATAATTCTGGCATAATTAGTTATTGTTTCGCTTTAAAATTAACAAAATAAAATTGTGCAATACACAAACAAAAAATATTGTTGAACCTAATGCTACAGTAACCTGTGGTATCCAAATATAAATTTCATCTGCCCCTTCGCTTCGTTCCCCAAACTTAATTGAAATAATTAGCATTTTAATAAAATAATAAGATAAAAAACCTGAAAAAAAAGTTGCTATTGATAAACACCATAACTCTAAAAATCTTCTTATACCTGTGCTAGCTTTTTCTAAGAATAATGTAATTCTAATGTGCCCTTTTTCTCCAAAGGTATAAGCCAAAGCGAGAAAAGAAGAAGCAGCCATGCAATAACCTGAATATTCTGCTAAACCTCGAATATAAAAACCAAATATCCTAGATGCAATTCCTGTAAGAATAAATGTTGCAACAAGTATAAGAAATACAGCTGCTATATAACCTGACAGTCTATAAAGAATTCTTAAGTAATTATCAATTTTACAAAGCATAAAAAAAAGGCCGTTTAATTATACGGCCTTTTTTTAAGAATTAAATTTATTATTTATAAGCAGCGAGAACAGCTTGTCCACGAGCCCCAGCACGATCAGCCCATTCTTTGGACATTGTCGCACCTACACCTTCAAAATGTTTCTTCAAAGTTGCGTTAACTTTACCAACTTTCATGCCAGCATCAGCAAGAGCTTTTTTATCATCTCTATTCCCTTTTTTAGATAAATCCCAACCTTTTTGCTCAGCTTTAGCAGCCTCGGACATGATGAGTTTTTGAGTATCAGCATCTAATTTATTCCAGGCATCCTTGTTTGCAATCACCATATTTTTTGGAAACCATGCAGCGATATCATAAAAATACCCAACACCATTTTCCCAAATTTTTTTATTTTTTCCTGTTGTTGGTGATGTAATCATACTTTCAACCGCCCCTGTTGAAAAAGCTTGACTAATTTCAGCTGCTTCAATTTTTGTTGGTGCCATTCCAGTTAGTTCAGCAATTCTAATTGTTGCAGTATTGTAGGCCCTAAACTTTAAACCCTTCAAATCTGCGACACTGTTAATTTCCTTTTTGCTATACAAACCTTGCGCAGGCCACGGCACTGCATATAAAAATACAAGACCCTTAGCATCAAGACCTTTTACGATTTCAGGTTTTGAAGATTGATAAAGCCTCATTGCTGCTCCGTAGTTTGTTGCCAAGAATGGTTGTGAATCAACTTCTAGTAACGGATCTTCTTTTCCTAAAGCAGACATAAATCTTTCTCCAATGGGAGCTTGGCCAGTTCTTACCGCTCTAAAGATTTCTCCCCCTTTAAATAAAGATCCACCCGGATGAGTTACAATAGTCAGTTTTCCACCACTTTTATCAGTAACATTTTTTGCAAATTCTGTTGCATTCGCTGAATGGAAATTTCCGGCTCCATATGCTAGAGCCATATCCCATTTTTCGCCAGCATTAGCCAAATTTACACTGAATAACAGTGTTGCTAATACAACAAAAATATTTCTAATTAATTTCATTTTCCCCTCCATAGAATTGTTAATGTCTTATTTCACAACGAAGAATGACTAATTGCAATACAATTATTAAGATAATAGGATTATAAAAGTATAAAAGTGTTAGAAGAAACTGTAATATTTATTCAAATCATATTTATCGATATCGTTATGGCCGCTGATAATGCCATCATCATTGGCCTAGTTGCAGCTAATTTTGCCCCAATGAATAGAAAAAAAATAATTATGTGGGGCGTGCTTGCTGCCTTCATTTTTAGAGTAATCTTTGCTGCTTCAGCGACTTATCTGTTTCAGTTTACTTTAATAAAATTGATCGGAGGTGCACTTCTTCTTTGGATTGTCAAAGATTTATGGCAAGATTTATTTAGTAGCAAAAAAATAAAATCACCCACAAAAAAATCTAAAGAACCTTCATTTATGCGAGGAGTTTATCAAGTATTAATTGCTGATATTACTTTAAGTTTTGATAATGTCATTGGAGTTGCTGGAGCCGCTCAACAACACTACTATTTATTAATTTTTGGTTTGCTGTTATCTGTTATCCTTATAGGTACAGCTGCTACTTATTTTGCTAATGTTATCAAAAATCATCTCTGGATAGGTTATGTTGGTTTAGCAGTAATTTTATTGGTTGCCATCCAATTAATCATTGGAGGTCTTGTGGGTCTTGGAGTATTAACAATCCATGAACCTTTTGCTTCTTGGTTAATTTAAAATATACTATTTTTTGAAACTTTTGTATGTTTAATAAGTCAAGAATATAAGAGTCTTTAAAAAATGGCGTTATTGTAGGTCTTTTTTTTTCTTGTTTGATTAATATCAATATTTAGTTTGTAAAGTTCCAATTTATTTATTGCTCTTAAATTTTGAACATCTGTCAAAAATCTTTCGACTTCTTTATCGTTAACAATATCACTAGTAAGTGTTTTTAATTTATTAATATAATTTTCCCTTTTAAAAGGATTTTTCCCATTGGGATGAGCGTCAGCAATACCAAGTTGATCTTCAATTTTTGAACCATCTTTCATTTTTATTGTGACTTTACCACCAAAACATTTTTTTTTAGGATTGGGGTCGTGATATTTCTTGGTCCATTTTTTGTCTTCAAAAGTTTTAATTTTTTGCCATAACTCGACTGTACTTTTTTTATGAGTTCGTTCAGAGGTATAAGAATTGATATGGTGCCACTTGCCATCCTCCAATGCTACTGCAAAAATGTACATGATTGAATGATCTAATGTTTCTCTGCTTGCGTTTGGATCCATTTTTTGGGGATCGTTTGCCCCACTACCAATTACATTGTGAGTATGATGACTAGTATGAATTTCAATTTTTTTTATATTAGAAATATTGTTAATTTTTTTATTTAAACTTCTGGCCAAATCTATCCACGCCTGCGCTTGATATTCTGCAGAATGTTCCTTGGTATAAGTTTCTAATATAGCTTTTTTTTCCTCACAAATTTTTGGTAAAGGAATCGTATACTTCGCTTTAGGTCCCGAAAGAACATAAGCTATTATACTATCCTCACCTTCATATATCGGACTCGGAGAACCCTCTCCTCTCATTGCTCTATCCACCGCTTCAATAGCCAACTTGCCAGCATGCGAAGGGGCGAATGCTTTCCAACTTGAAATTTGTCCTTTTCTCGATTGTCTTGTGGAAATTGTTGTATGTAAAGCTTGTTGAATTGATTGATAAATTGTTTCTACATCAAGTTTTAATAACGAACCAAGTCCCGCCGCAACACTAGGGCCCAAGTGAGCAATATGATCAATTTTGTGTTCATGTAAACAAATTCCCTTAACTAGATTCACTTGAATTTCATATCCTGTAATAATTCCTCTAATCAAATCCATTCCCGATAAATTTTTTTGTTGTGCCACTGCTAAGATAGGAGGAATATTATCTCCAGGATGACTGTAATCGGCAGCTAAAAATGTATCATGAAAATCTAACTCTCTAACAGCTGTTCCATTAGCCCAGGCCGCCCACTCACAATGAAATTTTTGATTTGAATTTATTCCAAATATTGTTGCTCCATCTTTCCTTGGATGAGCTAAAGCCATATCTCTTGCTGAGACCACTGGTTGTCTTTCAAGTGAAGCTACCGCAACTGCTGCATTATCAATAACCCTATTAATAACCATATCAATCGCTTGTTCATTTAATGGTGCATCGTCAGAAGCAATTTCAGCAATTTTCCAGGCCAATTGATCTTTTTTTTTTAATTTAGATTTAGAAGAATGAACTTTAACTTTAATATTTCTCAATTTAACTCCTAGATGAAAGCATGTTTCTTAATACATATTGGAGAATTCCCCCGTGTTTATAATATTCTATCTCATTTTTTGTATCAATTCTGGAAATAGTTTGAATAGTTTTGGTTGTTCCGTCTGCATATTTAATTTCAACATCTACATCTTCTGTTGGTTTCAATCCTTTTTCTATGTTTTTAATAGTTATAAGTTCTGAGCCTATTAAATTTAATTTTTTCCTATTCATTCCCTTTTTAAATTGCAGCGGTAATATTCCCATGCCCACTAAATTTGATCGATGAATTCTCTCAAAGCTTTCCACTAAAACTGCTTTTATTCCTAATAATAAGCTTCCTTTAGCTGCCCAATCTCTTGAAGAACCGGTTCCGTATAATTGTCCTCCTATAACAACTAAATCAGTTCCTCTTTTTTTATATTCCATTGCAGCATCAAAAACTGTTGATATCTTTCCTTCTGGATAAATTTTCGTAAATCCGCCCTCTGTGCCTGGGGCCATTTCATTTCTAATTCTTATATTTCCAAATGCCCCTCTCATCATTACTTCATGATTACCTCTTCTTGCCCCATAAGAATTATATTCTTTTGGAAAAATTTGATATTTCATAAAATAATCTCCTGTTGGACTATCTTTGGGAATTGATCCTGCTGGTGAAATGTCATCCGTCGTTACCATGTCTCCTAAAATTAGTAACGGCCTTGCATCTTTGATTTTTTTAAAACCTGGTGGTTTGTCTGGCATATCTTCAAAAAATGGGGGTTTTTTTACATAAGTTGAACTCGTGTCCCAATTATAAATATTGCTCGGATTTATTTTTATCTCTTGCCATTCTTTTGGTCCCTTTGAAACATTAGAATATCTAGAAACAAACATGTCCGAATTTAAAGACATGTGCAATGTATTTTCAATTTCTTGATTTGAAGGCCAAACATCTTTTAGAAATATATCTTTGCCATCTTTGCTTTTTCCAAGTGGATCTTTATATAAATCAATATTCATTGTTCCTGCTATCGCGTAGGCAACAACCAAAGGAGGTGAAGCAAGATAATTTGCTTTTACAACTGGACTTATTCTTCCTTGAAAGTTCCTGTTTCCTGATAGAACTGAAACTACAAAAATATCATTATCTAAAACTGCATTATTAATATTTTCTGCTAATGGTCCTGAATTTCCAATACAAGTAGTGCATCCATAACCAACTAAATTAAATCCAAGTTTATCTAAATAAGTATTTAAGCCTGCTTTCTCCAAATAGTCGGTAACCACCTGCGATCCTGGAGCCAACGAAGTTTTTGTCCACGGTTTAGTATTAAGACCAAGTTTAACAGCTTTCTTAGCTAACAATCCTGCAGCTATTAAAACTTTTGGATTAGATGTATTTGTGCATGAAGTAATTGCCGCAATAACTACATGACCATCCCTAATTGAATAATCAGCCCCATTCACTTTTGACTCTTTGGCTTTATCTCTCTTAGTTAAATCTTTTGAAACTAATTGAAAATTTTGTTTTGCTTCATTAAGTTTTATTTTGTCTTGTGGTCTTTTTGGTCCTGAAATGCTTGGCACAACAGTAGATATGTCGAATGATAAAGTATCTGTAAATTCTATATCATTACTTGCCCATAGGCCCTGTTCCTTAGAGTATGACTCAACCAATTTTATAGTCTCTTCATCTCGTCCTGATAATCTTAAATATTTTATAGTTTCTTCATCTGTGGGAAAAAATCCGCAAGTTGCTCCGTATTCTGGAGCCATGTTTGCAATTGTCGCTCGGTCAGCTAATGACAAATTTTTTAAACCTTCTCCATAAAATTCTACAAATTTTCCAACTACTTTTTTTTCTCTTAATATTTTTACAATTGTTAAAACTAAATCGGTTGCCGTAGTGCCTTCTGGTAATTTATTTTTAAGCTCAAAACCAACAACTTCAGGAATAAGCATTGAAATTGGCTGTCCTAACATTGCCGCTTCTGCTTCTATACCACCCACTCCCCAACCTAAAACAGAAAGTCCGTTTACCATTGTGGTATGACTGTCGGTGCCAACCAAAGTATCAGGATATGCATAATTTTCACTGTCATGCTTTATAGACCGTATCACTTTTGATAAATATTCTAAATTTACTTGGTGACAAATTCCCGTTCCTGGAGGCACAATTCTAAAATTATTAAATGCTTGTTGACCCCATTTTAAAAATAAATATCTTTCATAATTTCTTTCAAATTCTCTCTTAACATTTTTAACAAAAGAATCTTTTGTTGCTGAAGTATCAACTTGAACAGAATGATCAATCACAAGATCAACTGGTGATAAAGGGTTAATCGTTTCCGGATCTTTTTTTTTCTTCTGAACTGCTTCACGCATTGCGGCTAAATCAGCTACTGATGGAATGCCGGTATAATCCTGAAGTAAAACACGCGCTGGCCTAAAAGCAATCTCAACCTTTGAACTTTTTTTAATAAGCCATTCTTTAAAAGCAAGAATTTGTTTATTATCTACTGTTAAATCATCTTCAAATCTTAATAAATTTTCTAGTAAAACCTTTAAAGATTTTGGTAATTTAGATACGCCAGGCAATCCATTTTTTTCTACTTCTTTAAGGCTAAATATTTTATAAATTTTATCATCTACTTTTAATTCTTTTAAAGATTTGAGCGAATCTTTGCTGTGTATTTTCATCTTTTATAAATAAAACATTATAACACAAACAATAAGTAAAAAAGACATAACATAGTTAAATGCTTGTATAAATTTCTTATTTGTAGCAAATTTTCTTAAAAATTTTCCAAGCAAACACCATGAAAAAATGCTTACGAAACTAAAACTGATAGCTACGCTTAAAACAATTATTGTATCCCTTATAAAATTTTCTTTTGCATTTATAAATGTAGATACCACTATGATTGCAAATAAAACTGCTTTGGGATTAATAAATTGAAAAAAAAGCATGTTAATAAATTTAGCGGGATTTTTTATTTCTTGTTCTTTATTGCTTTTGCTCAAAGCAATTTTGTAGGCAAAATATAATATAAATATTGAGCCAAGTATTTTTATTATTTCTTGAAGAGCCGGAAATTTTTTAAAAAAAATTATCAATCCAAAATTAATAACAATTACCAATATTGGAAACCCGAAAGTAACACCATAAATTAATGGAAGCGTTTTTTTTATTCCAAAATTGAACCCAGAATATGAAGACAAAAGGTTGTTCGGACCAGGCGTAAATGCGGCAGCGAACATAAAAATCATTAACGCTGTTAAATCTGGATACATATAATTACTTTAACATCAGGCTATTTCAAGACCGTTTTCAACCTTTTGAGACGGATGCACCAAAACTACTTTTCCATCTTTTTCAATAGCACCTAATATAAGAACTTCTGAAACTATTCCAGCTATATTTTTTTTAGGAAAATTACAGACCCCTATTACTTGTTTACCGACTAAATTTTGCTCATTATAATAATGTGTAATTTGAGCTGAGGATTTTTTTATTCCTGTTTTTTCACCAAAGTCAACCTCAACAACTAATGAAGGTTTTCTTGCCTTTTCGTTTTTTTTAACGCTTAAAACTGTGCCAACTTTAATTTCTACTTTATTGTAGTCTTCGTAGGTTATTTCCTGTTTCATGGTAATGATGTATATTATTATTTTATTTAAATGGCTACGCAAAAAAATATCATTGATCAAGTATTTCCAGAAACTTTGAAAATTTTGGCTGATTTAATAAAATTTCAAACTGAGTCAGGTACTTCAAATCTTAAATTAATCGAGTATTGTGAAAAAAAATTGGATGAAATTGAAGCCACATCATTTAAAACTTTTCATGAATCTGGGTTACAGGCCAATTTATTCTCGACAATTAACGGAAAAGAAAAACTAAATGGTGGAGGAATTATTTTAGCTGGACACACAGATGTAGTTCCTGCCTCGTCCAATGAATGGTCTTCCGATCCATATATAGCTAGGGGAAAAAACAACAGAATTTATGGACGTGGATCTTGTGATATGAAAGGATTTATTGCCTGTACCTTAGCTATGGCACCTTTTTTTTCTAAGCAAAACTTAAAAAAACCAATTCATTTTTCATATACTTATGATGAAGAAACCTCATGTTTAGGAGCACCTGTGCTATTAAGAGAACTAAAAAAAAGAAATATTGATTTCTCTATTTGTGTAATAGGTGAACCGACCAGTATGAAAGCCATTCATGCACATAAAGGTTACAATGAGTATACAACTTTTTTTACCGGTTTAGCTGGTCACGCATCAGATCCTGAACATGGTGTAAATGCTATCGAATATGCAATTCGTTATATAAATAAACTTATGGAATTGCGAGAAGAGCTTAAAAAAAGGAAACCAAAAGATTCTGTTTTTACTCCGCCGTATTCAACTTTACAAATAGGAAAAATTAGTGGAGGATTATTCACAAACGTAATTGCCGACCAGTGTACCGTTGATTGGGAAGTGAGACCAGTAACTCCTGAGGATGGGAAATTTATTAATCAAAATATCGAATCTTACGTAGAAGAAACTTTATTACCTGAAATGAGAAAGGTTTATCCGCAATCAAATATAAAAAAAGAAACCGTTGGAGAAACAATAGGTTTTAGCAAAGTAGAAAAATCTGATGCTGTCGACCTTATTTGTAATCTAACGGGTGATAATTCAAGAGGTGTAGTTTCTTTCGGAACTGAGGCGGGTCTGTTTCAAGAGCTCGGAATTAGCACTGTTGTTTGTGGTCCTGGTTCGATCGAGCAAGCTCATACAATTGACGAGTATGTAACCTTTGATCAATTAAAACTTTGTTTGAAAATGCTCGTTGATCTCAGAAATAGATTGATTTAGAATCGGGTTATGGTTTGGTTATATATTGTTTTAGTTTTATGGTCAGTTGGTATGATGACAGATTAATTTAATTACGTAATTTTATACCACGTAGTCGTTCAGATCTTCTTCTCAACAATTCAACTGCAGTTAATAACATAATTGACAACGCAACAAGGCATGTTGCCATACAAAGTATTACCGGACTTATCTCTTGTCGTATACCGGCCCACATTTGCCGAGGAATAGTTTGTTGATCAACACTTCCCAAAAAGAGAACAACCACTACTTCATCGAATGATGTAATAAATGCAAACAAAGCTCCTGAAATTACACCAGGAAGAATGAGTGGCATAATCACCTTAAAAAATGTTTTTATCTGATCGGCACCTAAACTTGCTGATGCGCGAGTAAGATTAGTATCAAATCCAGTAAGAGTTGCTGTAACAGTTATAACAACAAATGGGGTTCCTAATGCTGTATGGGCTAGTATAAGTCCAGTGTAAGTACCTACCAATCCAAATTTTGCGTAAAAGAAAAATATTCCCGCCGCTGTAATAATTAAAGGAACAATCATAGGAGAAATTAACAAAGCCATTACTGCGCCTTTGAAAGGCATGTTTGGTCTGCTCAAACCCAGAGCTGCAATTGTTCCCAAAGCTGTTGCAAAAAAAGTTGCGGATAATCCAATATAAAAACTATTTACTGTGCCT
>MPMA02248331.1_pt1 | contig 21075 bp, 19 predicted proteins | sample 1617361 | NCBI WGS metagenome assembly MPMA02 (sample SAMN05944807, study PRJNA350692) | marine metagenome | biome: marine; feature: ODZ; material: water; isolation source: 180 m water sample filtered on 0.2 um supor filter | place: Pacific Ocean | collected 2012-04-08 | depth 180m m | reverse complement strand
GTAATATGGCTTCCCGATAAAGAAGGAGTGCCAACCGACCCAAATGATTTGGGCTGGAAACAACGGTGTCAAGCCAACCGGCACGGAACATCGTGGGGCATTCAAGTCAACGAGGGAGAGGCAATATGAAGATGAGATCACTATTGAAGACCGTTGCCGTTGCCGGCCTCGCAGGCACGTTTGCGCTTGCCATGGCCAGCACCGCCGACGCGCAAGATAAGCGCGTCAAATGGAAAATGCAGAGCACTTTCGGTAGCAACCTGTCGGTGATTGGCGAGTCTGGACCGTGGTTCTCGAACAACATCAAGCGCATCTCGGGCGGCTCGCTGGAGATCAAGTTCTTCGAGCCTGGCGCCCTGGTGCCGTCGCTCGAGGGCTTCGACGCCGTCAAGGCCGGCGCCGTCGACGCGGTCTGGGGCACGGCCGGCTATCACGTTGGCAAAATTCCCGCCCTGGCTTGGTACACGGCGGTGCCGTTCGGCCCCGGCCCCGGCGAGATGCTGGCTTGGCTCTACGAGGCCGGCGCTGACGATATCTACGACCGTATTTACGCCCAGCATGGCCTCAAGGCCTTCCATTGCGGCATCATTCCTCCGGAAGCCTCGGGCTGGTTCCGCAAGGAAATCAAAAGTGCTGCTGACCTGCGCGGCCTGAAGATGCGCTTCTTCGGCCTGGGCGCCCAGGTCATGCAGAAGCTGGGCGTGAGCACGCAATTGCTGGCGGCCGCCGACATCTATCCGGCGCTCGAGCGCGGTGTCATCGACGCCACCGAATTCTCGTCGCCCTCGATCGATCTCAACCTCGGATTCTATCAAATCGCCAAGCACTACTACTTCCCGGGTTGGCATCAGCAATCCTCGGTGCTCGAGTTGCTGATGAACAAGGCCAAATTCGAGGGCCTTTCCAAACAGCATCAGGCGATGATCGAGATCACCTGCGGCAACAGCGTCAAGGACATCCTGGCCCGCGGCGAGTTCCTGCAGGCCGGTGCGCTCAAGGCCCTGAAGGCCAAGGGTGTCACCATCCATCGCTGGTCGCCCGAGTTCCTGGCCACCGTCAAGAAGGCCTGGGAAGCGGTGCAAGCGGAGCAGGCGGCCAAGGATCCGCTGTTCAAGGAGATCCTCGCCCATATCTCGGCCTTCCGCGCCGAGTACGCGGTCTGGAAGGACCACGGCTACTTGCAGTAAACGCACTAAACTCTGCGGTCGGATAATCATCCTTCCGCTTTCTTGAGACTGGGCTGGAGTTTGCCATGGCAAACTCCAGCCTATGTCTGTGATCCATAAGCTTCGGGAGCCCGGCATGCAGGAGCCGATTTCCACAACCGAACAGCCCGAGGGCAAGTCGCTTCTCGTTCTTTTGATCCCCATGGTCGTGATGGTCACGGTGGTCGTGCTGTTGGTCTTCATGGGCAAGGACGACGAGGCGCCGCTGCTCTACGTGTTGCAGGACTTCCTGCCCGTCTTCATGTTCGGCACCCTGGGTATCCTGCTCTTTTCCGGCTATCCGGTAGCCTTCATCCTGGGCGGCCTGGCCTTTCTCTACGGCATGGTTGGCTACGCGCTGGACGTCTTTGCCCTGGCCCAATACTTCGCCTTCCTGCCCCGCATCTGGGGTCAGGCGGCCGAGAACCTGGTGCTGGTGGCGGTGCCCACCTTCGTCTTCATGGGCGTGATGATGGAGCGCTCGGGCGTCGCCAACGACATGCTTTATTCCTGCCAGGTGCTGCTGCGCCGGGTACCGGGCGCGCTGGCCCTGGCCGTTACCATCATGGGCACCATCCTGGCCGCCATGACCGGCATCATCGGCGCCTCGGTAACCATGATGACGGCGCTGGCGCTACCCACCATGTTGAAGCAAAAATACAGTCAGCAACTGGCCACAGGCGTGATCTGCGCCTCGGGCACGCTGGGTATTTTGATCCCGCCCAGCATCATGCTGATCATCATGGCCGACCTGATGTCGGTCTCGGTCGGCACCGTGTTCATGTCGGCGCTGGGCCCGGGCCTCTTTCTGGCCGCCCTCTATCTCGCCTATATCGTCATCGCCGCAAGCATCAGGCCCAGTATCGCGCCGCCGCTGCCGAAGGAGCTCTTGTACGTGCCGCGGGGTGAGATGGCGCCGCTGCTGTTGAAGAGTTTTCTGCCGCCGGTCTTTCTGATTGGTCTGATCAAGGGCTCGATCCTGATGGGTTGGGCGACGCCCAGCGAGGCCGGCGCGGTGGGCGCCTTCGGTGCCGTGATATTGGCCGTGGCCAATCGGCGCTGCAGCTGGGAAATCCTCAGGGGTGTGAGCCACACCTCGGCGCTCACCATCGGCATGATCTTCTTCATCGTCGTCAGCGCCACCTGCTTCGCCTACGTCTTCCGGGCGCTGGGCGGTGACGACATCGTCGAGCACTTGATCCTGCAGGCCGGCCTGGGCGCCTGGGGCCTCCTCATCCTGATCATGGGCATCGTCTTCATACTCGGCTTCTTCCTCGACTGGATCGAGATCACGCTGATCATCCTGCCGGTCTTCGCACCGCTGGTGGTGGATCTCGATTTCGGCACCCACGTCTCGCAGGAAGGCATGATTTTCTGGTTCCTGATCCTGGTGGCGGTGAATCTCCAGACCTCGTTCCTGACGCCGCCTTTCGGCTTCGCGCTCTTTTACCTCAAGGGCATCGCCCCGGAAGAGGTCAAGATCGCCAACATCTACAAGGGCATCATCCCCTTCGTGACCCTGCAACTGGTAGCCCTGATCGGCGTCCTGACACTGCCCAAGGTCGCGCTTTGGCTGCCCCGCGTCGTCTATGGTGGATTGTAATTCCGGTCGCCAGCAGAAGGTGAGCTCTATGCCCGTTGAAAAAATGATCCGCCTCAGCGCCGGCCTCAGCCGTTTCGTCGATTTCGTCGGCCGCTGGGGGGCACTGTTCATCCTGCCGCTGGTCTTCTTCACCATCTGGGACGTGCTGTTTCGCAAGATCGGCAAGATGCAGGTCTGGCTCATGGAGGCCTTTGGGCCGGTCGGCTTCCTCTTCGATTCGACCATCATCCAGGAGCTCGAGTGGCACTTCCACACGGCGCTTTTCGCCCTGGTGCTGGGCTATGGCTACGTCAACAACCGCCACGTCCGCGTCGATCTGCTGCGCGAAAAACTGACCTTCCTCAACCAGGCCTTGGTCGAGTTCATCGGCTGCACCTTCTTCTTGGTTCCCTACACCCTATTGGTGGTCTACTTCGCCGGCATCTATGCCTACGAGGCCTTCATCACCAACGAGATCTCGGCCTCGCTGGTCGGCCTGCCGATGCGCTGGATCATCAAGTCGGTGCTGCTGTTCGGCTTGGTCATGGCCGCCGTGGCCGCCTTTGCGGTGTGGCTCGAAACGGTGCTGGTGATCTTTGGGCCGCGCGATCTGCGCTTCCACCTGATGACGCTGGAATGGCCGGAGGACCAGGCCAAGCGAGCCGAAAAGGCGAGAAAGGCGCAGGAGGAAGCTGCCGTCGAGGCCTGACTTTGCGACAGCGCTGGGCGGCGTCGCGATGACGTCGAACTGGTACACCTTTATCCGGAAGTACGTCTGGAACGACGACAAAACGCCCTATCTGATCAAGGTCGCCAAGCTCAACCGCCGCCAGGCCAAGAGCGAGCTTTTCATCTACACCTGGTTCCTGGCCTCGCTGTTTGGCATCTGGACGCTGGTGGCCATAGCCAAGCTCGATCCGGCCGGCGACCTGATAGCCACGGCGCTGACCTTCTACTGTCTGTCGATGTTTCTGACGGCGCTATTCCTAGGCCTGACCAAGAACCCCTATGCTGCGTTCTACGCCGTCAGTGCGCCGCCCATGGCCTGCTTGATCCTGGCCAGCGATGCCCTGGCCACCCAACTCGGCACGCTCGACAAATGGGTGGTGGCCGCGGTCTGCCTGCTCTGGCTGCGCTACACCTTCCGCGTCACGGCCATCATCCGGGCCTTCGACACCATGCCCGAGGGTCCGCCCGACGACAAACCCAAGCGGTTTTAGTTTTTGCTAGGGCCCCTCGCCGGGCGGGCGCATCCGCGCCCTTGGCCTCCGCCCCCCGGTAGCATCACTGCACCGCCCATTTCACGCGATATCAACGATCGAGTTCGGGGCCCCGTTTTCCCGGCCATTTGCCTTCGGCGGCGCTTCGTTCGATCTCTTGGATGTGGCGCACGTCGTAGCTTTTGACCTTGAGGTCGAGGGCCCGGTCGCGGGCCCAGGCATCGCTGCTGCCCAGCGCCCGGACGAAAAAGTAATGCCCGGCAAAGGCCGCCAACCAGAGCATCGTCAACCAGAACGAGGACCAGCCCCCCGGCAGGAAGAAGTCGATCACCCAGACCGGCACCAGCACCAGCGAGAACGCATAGGCATGGCGCACCAGCCAGATCCTGGATCGGTCGTGCGTATCATCGCTCATCGGCCGCAGCCTCTCAAGGCTCGGTGTCGGGGAATTTCCAAGGCTACCACCTATTCCCGCACCAAACGAAATCCGATGAGGATGTGTTTGAGGCCGGCGGGGCGGGCGTGGCGCGCCGCCGGCCGGCAAACGCCGCAGCCCTTGTCGTCCCACGAGCCGCCCTTGACGATGAATTTCTTTGGACCGCTGGCGGTCGCCGTCCACTCGAAGACCTGGCCGGCGCCATCGAGCAGGCCGAAGGGACTGGCACCGCGGAGAAAACTGCCTACCGCCACGGTGTCGAAGGGGCCGCGGTCGGCGCTATTGAGGCGCGTGGGATCGAAATGGTTGCCCCAGGGAAAGCGCGCGCCGTCGCTGCCCCGGGCCGCCTTCAGCCATTGCTTCTCGCTGGGCAGGCGCCAGTTGCGGCCGGTGGTGCGGCCCAGCCAGGCGGCATAGGCCAGGGCATCGAAGTGCGAGACCAGAACCACCGGGTGCCGCTCGCGTCCCGGCGGCGGCCGGCGCTGGCGCCAGGCGTGGCGGCGGCTGCGGCTGAAGGGATGGATAAGGCCGTAGGAGGCCCAAGTGCCGGCGTCGACCTCGGGTGCGGCGTGTTCGGTGGCGGCGATGAAATCGGCGTACTGGGCGTTGGTGATGAGGTTGCGCGTGATGGTGAAGGCGGCGGTGGTGGCCAGCCGGCGTTCGCCTTCGGCCTCGTACCAGCCGCGCCGGCGGGTAATGGAATGGCCGTAGGCGGCTTCGTCCAGGCGGTAGGCGCTCTCGCGCTCGGCCCGGTCGGAGCCGATGATAAAGGGGCCGCCGGGGATGGCGATGACCTCGGGTAGCGGGGCCGTCCTGCCGACAGGAGCCAGCGCCATGGCGGCAGCCACCAGGGCGGCCGCCAGGCCGCGGCGTGAAACCCCGCTCGTCATGGCCAACTCCCCTGCTGCCTCCGCCAGTCATGGTCGGGCGCCGGAGCGCAGCCTGTCAACTCACGCACACGTGAATAGGCGTGAATCGGCAAGGGCCGATGGCCGACATAAGTTAGGGCCAGGCAATTCAAGTTGGAAACATTCAAAACGGGAAGGGCGCCTTGCCATGAAATCCATTCACAACCGGCTGCTAACGACGACGGTCATCCCCATCATGCTGGGTATCGGTACGGTGGCAACCACGGCCGTGGTGGCGCCGATGGCGTCGCGGGCGGCCTGCGCGGCGAAGAACCCCTGCGCCGGAAAAAACCCTTGCGCCGCGAAAAATCCCTGCGCGGCCAAGAATCCCTGTAATCCCTGTAATCCCTGTGCCGCCAAGGCTTGCAATCCCTGTAATCCTTGTGCCGCCAAAAGCGCCGCCTGCGTGGTACCGCGTTTGATGAAGGTGGCGGCCAAGAACCCCTGCGCCGCCAAAGGCTGCAATCCGTGTGCTGCCAAGAACCCCTGCGCCACTCAGGCCTGCAACCCCTGCGCCGCCGCCGAGGTTCCCGAACTGACCCAGGCCGAGGCCGTGGCGGCCTACGATTGCGCCCGCCAGGCGCTCAGGGCGGCCTACGCCAAGTCGGGCCTGAGCTATGCCGGCGATTATGCCGATTGGAGCCGTTTTTCGCTGCGGCCCTACGTCTCGGACACCCACGGCGGGCGCTACGTCAACAACTTCGGCAACGCCTTGGCCCAAGGTTACGGCAAATACGAAAAGGCCGGCCCGCTGCCGGTCGGCGCCATGCTGGCCAAGGACAGTTTCGTCGCCAACGCCAGCGGCCGAGTGGTTGCCGGGCCGCTCTTTACCATGGAAAAGATGGCGGCCGGCTTCAACAAGCCGAGCGGCAACTGGCGCTATTCCATGGTCCTGCCCAACGGCAGCGTCTTCGGCACCACGGGCGGCAAGAATTCGGGCACGGTCGCTTTCTGCATCGAGTGCCACGCCTCGGTGGAGGACCAGGACCATCTCTTCTTCCTGCCCGAGGAGCACCGCCTGTAGGCGGCAGAGCCTTCGTTCCCTGGGGGAGACCCGCCCTTCCCTCCAGTGGACCGGCGGTGGCGGCAACCGCAAGGAAGCCGCCACCGCCGGGCTTATTTCGGCCGCAAAGTCCGCTTACATTTCGCCACCGCCTGTGCTACACACGCCGCTCGGTCGCGAGGGGGTGGCGACTATGGTGTGAACCCGCGGACAGCGGTAGATAGGAGAGCTTTCAATGACCACGAACAAGCTGATTGGCATCGGCGCGGCCTGCCTTATTGCGCTTTCCAGCACCTCGGCACTGGCGGCCGGCGACGCGGCCAAGGGCAAGAAGGTGTTCAACAAGTGCAAGGCCTGCCACACCGTCAAAAAGGGCGGCAAGCACAAGGTCGGCCCCAATTTGCACGGCGTTTTCGGGCGCAAGGCGGGCACCGCCGCCGGCTACAAGAAGTTTTCCAAGGCTATCAAGGCGTCGGGCATCGTCTGGGACGACGCCATCATGGACAAATACATCAAAAAGCCCAAAGCCGTGATCAAGAAGGGCAAGATGACCTTCCCCGGCCTCAAAAAGACCAAACAGCGGGCAGACGTCATCGCCTACCTCAAAAAGGCAACCAAGTAGACACGCCGCAGAACCTCTCGGCAGCGAACAGCCACCGCCGGATCGGCGGTGGCTTTTTCTGTGCTGTCTCGGGTCAGTCTCGAACCACCAATACCGAGCTTTCGGCCTGGCGCACGACTTGGGCGGCGTTGGGTCCCAGCAGGTAGTCCTGCAAGCCCGGTTTGGAGGACGAAATGATGATGAGATCGGCCCCCACCAGCTTGGCGGCCACCACGATCTCCTTGTGGACCGAACCCTGCTCGACCACCAGCCGCACGTTGCCCAGGTCGTCCAGGTTCTCGCCGACCAGGGCTTCCAGCCTGGCCTTGGCTTCGGCCAGCGCCTTTTTCTCGAAGTCGGCGGGGAAGTGCTGGGCGACGATGCTCATGCCGAAATCGGGCACCACGGTGAGCACATGCAGATTGGCCGCGAAGTTGCGCCGCAGCTCGTCGGCTACCGGCAGTGCCTTGTGCCAGGTCGCCTCGTCGTTGATGTCGAGCGCCAGCAGTATGTCCTTGTACATGACGTCCCCTCCGGTTAGGCCGCGGCGCCGGCATCGCCGCCCTGGCGCCGCCGCCGCTGCAGCACGAACACCGCCCCAAAGAGCAGCAGCGCCGGCAGGTACATGAGCTGCCTGGGCGGACGATCGGCCTTGCGCTCGACGCTGGCGATCTGCCAATCGAAATCGATCTTCTGGCGCTCGGCGGAGCTACCGAAGACGACGTTGTCGACGATCATCTTGCCCTCCTCCTGGCGCAGTTCGAGGCCGGCTCCGGCCAGGCGGGCGGCGCCGTCGGCGCCGGCGTCGATCTGCAGCATCACGGTCTTGTCCACGGCGTCGCCGTCGAGGTTCTCGCCGGTCACCCGGATGCGAATGTGGCCGCCCGGCGGCACCGCCTCGACGATCTTGTAGATGCCCTTGGCCGGCGCCGATTCCAGCGCCGGATAGACCATGTCCCACCAAAAGCCGGGCCGGAACAGGGTGAAGGCGACCAGCAGCAGGGCGGCAATCTCCCACAACCGGCACTTGACCAGGAAAAAACCCTGGGTGGCCGCCGCGAAAGTCAGCATGGCCCCCACCGCCACGACGATAGTCAGCACCAGATGGAAAGCGTTTTCGATGCCGATCATCAGAAGTTCGGTGTTGAAGATGAAGAGGAACGGCAAAATCGCCGTGCGGATGGCCGCCGGGGCATTGGTCGAGCTGACGAAGGTGGCGCCGACGCCGAAGGTCTTGGTGTCGTTGGCGTTGCCGCGATACATGCCGCCCGGAACCACGGCGTGGCGGTAGTAGTCGTTGTCGTTGACCAGCTTTTCGATGGCCGGCCCCGAGACCTCGACGATGACGCTGTCACAGGTCGTGGTGGCCTCCTTGATCGAGCCGCTGGGATGACCCACGGTGAACACCATGGCGTCGATCTTGTTGTCGCAAAGCGCCTGCGACTGTTCCGCCGACTTGAGCTCGGAAGCCAGGGCAAAGGACTTTTTGGTCCAGCCCAGGGCCGCCATCACCACTTCCATGGTGCCGCGTTGGCCGGATCCGGGATTGCCGATGTTGACCCGCTTGCCCTTGAGGTCGTTGAAGGTCTTGATGCCGGCATCGGCCCGGGCCACCACGGTGAAGGGCTCGGGATGCACGGAAAAGACCGCCCGCAGGCCCTTGAACGGCCCCTTCGCCTTGAATCTGCTGGTGCCGTTGTAGGCGTGGTACTGCCAGTCCGACTGCGCCACGCCCATGTCGAGCTCGCCGACCCGGATGGTGTTGAGGTTGTAGACCGAGCCGCCGGTGCTCTCGACCGAGCAGCGGATGCCGTGCTCTTTGCGTTTCTTGTTGACCAGACGCCAGATGGCGCCGCCGGTAGGATAGTAGACGCCGGTGACACCGCCGGTGCCGATGGTGATGAAGTTGCCCTGGGCGGCGACGGGGCCGGACGCCAGGGCGCCGAGACCGAGCGCCGCGGCGAACGCCACGGCACCGGTTGTGAGAGCCAATTTCTTCATAACGTGCAGTCCTCCATTTGCTGATGGTCGGGGTTGAAACGTTCGCTTTCTGCGGCTGTCGCGTTGTGGCCGCTGGAGATCGCCGCGAAACCGATGTGGTCGTGGGCCAGGACCGTCGCGGCGGTCGGTCTGCGGCCAAACATGTGGGGTATTTTCATCAGGCTGCCCTCCCTGTAGCGCCGATGTCGACCAAGCAGGCGTCGACGGCAACTCCCAGGCGTTCGACGATATCGTCGATCTCGGCCGCCTGGATGATATAGGGCGGGGCCAGCAGCACGTGATCGCCGGCCTCGCCGGTCGCCGAGCCGGCGGCCGGATAGCAGATCAGGCCACCCGCCATGGCCTCGGCCTTGATGCGGGCGTGCAGTTTGTCGGCCACATCGAAGGGCCGCTTGGTCTCGCGGTCGGCGACCAACTCTATGGCCCGAAAGAGGCCGCGGCCGCGAATGTCGCCGACATGGGGGTGGTTGCCGAAACGCTCGTATAGCGCCGCCTCGAGACGCTCGCCCTGGGCCACCACGTTGGCCAGCAGATCGCGCTCGACGATGGCGCGTTGCACGGCCAGGGCGGCGGCACAGGCCACGGGGTGGCCGATGTAGGTGTGGCCGTGCTGCAGGGCGCCCGAGCCCTGGCGCAAGGCGTCGTATATGTGCCGGCTGGCGATCACCGCGCCGATCGGCTGGTAGCCCGCCCCCAGTCCCTTGGCGACGCACACCAGGTCGGGCACCACGCCCTCTTGCTCGCAGGCAAAGAGGGTTCCCGTGCGGCCCATGCCGCACATCACCTCGTCGAGGATCAGCAGCACGCCGTAGCGCTCGCAGACCTCGCGGATGCGACGGAAATAGCCGGCCACCGGCGGCACCGCGCCAAGCGCCGAGCCGACCACCGTCTCGGCCACGAAGGCGGTGACGCTGTCGGGCCCCAGGCTTTGGATGGCGGCCTCCAGCTCGTCGGCCAGGCGCCGGCCGTATTGTTCCTCGCTTTCATCCGGGTCCTGGCCACGGTAGGCGTAGCAAGGCGAGATGTGGGTGGTTTCGATCAGCAAGGGCGCATAGATGGCACGCCGCGCCGGGTGGCCGCCGACGGCCAGGGCGCCGAGCGTATTGCCGTGATAGCTCTGGCGCCTGGCGATGAAGTGGCGGCGCTGGGGCTGGCCCTGTTCGACGAAGTACTGGCGGGCGAGCTTGAGCGCCGCCTCGATGGCCTCGGAACCGCCGCTGATGAAAAACACCTGCTCCAGCCCCGTCGGCGCGGCTTGGGCCAAATGCTCGGCCAGTTCCTCGGCCACCCGGGTGGTGAAGAACGAGGTGTGGGCGAAGGCCAGGCTTTCGACCTGCTCGACGATGGCCCGGCGCACTTGCGCGTCGGAATGGCCCAGCGCCGAGACCGCGGCCCCGGCCGAGGCGTCGAGGTAGCGCTTGCCACTCTCGTCGATCAGGTAGACTCCATCGCCGGCCACCGCCACCGGCAGCTCGGCATCGAGTTGGCGTTGCAGGATGTGGCCCATCAGCGGCTCCGCCGCCCGGCCGCCTGGCGCTCGGGCCGCTGCTGGTAGGTGCCGAAGCCGTCGAGCTGGGCCTCGGTCTGGGTCAGCGTCGCGATGGCCTGATCACCGCCCCGCGCCAGCAGAAAAGCGACGATAGCCTCGGCCAGTGCCATGGCTGCCACCAGCGAGCGAAAGAACGAGGGGCTGGCGTTGGCCACCACCAGGGTCTCCGCCGCAACTTCGGCCAGGGGCGACAGCGGGCTGTCGGTGATGGCCACCACGGTGGCGCCGAGCGCCGCCGCGTGGCGGGCGGTGCGCACCGTCTCGCGGGTGTAGGGGTCGAAGCTGATGGCCAGTAGCATATCGTCGGGCCCCAGTTCGCGAAGCTCGTCGGCCAGGGTTCCGGCAAAGCCGCCCAGCAGGGTGACGCCGGGGTGGAACATGCGGCAGGCATAGTGGATGTAGAAGGCCACGGGCAGGCACTTGCGCATGCCCACGACGTAGATGTGGCCGGCCGCCTCCATGGTGGCCGCCAGCCTGGCCAGGCGTTGGGGCGAGCAATCGGCGAAGGTGCCGGCAATATTGTCGTTGCCGGCCACGATCAGTTCGCGATAGAGCTCGCCCAACTCTCCGCCGCCCCGGGCCTGCAGGTTGCGCGCCCGTTCGGCATAGCGTTCCGGGTGCCGGCGCAGCGTCTCGCGGAAGGGCTCGCGCAGCGCCACGTATCCTTTGAAGCCCAGTTCCTTGGCCAGCCTGACCAGGGCCGAGGGGTGGACGTCGGCCCGTTTGGCCACGGCGCGCATGGAATTGAGGGCGACCTCGTCGGGGCTGTCGAGAACATATCGGGCGGCGCGCTTGAGCTGCGGCGAGAGGCGCGGAAACTCGGCTTGGATACGCTCGGTCACGTGGACCAACTCAACCATTCCTATGCCCCCCGGGCAGCATCTGGTTTCGGTTTTTTTCGGCAACCGGATCGCTAAGCGTTGTTTTCCGGGCGTGCGGGCCGCGGATCCGGGTGTTGCGCCGGATCCGTGGCCCACGCTCCCGACCCCCCGGGCTGCGTCGCCTCGCTTCCCCCGGGCAGAAACTCGCGTCAACCCTCCAAAGAAGGATCACGATAGCCGCCCCAGGGCATCGATGCAACAAATGATTCAAATCACGGTCATTTTGAAATTTTTGATTCAGGCGCGGTTGACATCCCCCCCCGATGACACGTAGGCAAAGCCGATGCACCGGCTGCGGCCCTGGCTTCATATCCTGATACCGCTGGCCATTTTGGGCCTGGCACTCCTGGTGCGCGGCACTTTTCCCGGCCCGGTGGAAGAGGTCCAGCTCAAGGTCTTCGACATCTACCAGCGCATCAAGCCGCGACCCTATGAGCCGGCACCGGTGAAATTCATCGACCTCGACGACGAAAGCCTGAGCCGCCTCGGCCAATGGCCCTGGCCGCGCACTCAAGTGGCCGAATTGCTGGTCCGCTTGGCCAACGCCGGCGCCGTCGCCATTGCCTTCGACATCGTCTTCGCGGAGGCTGACCGCACCTCGCCCGCCAACGTGCTGCCGATCTGGCCCGAGACACCGGAAATCATGGCGCTGCGTGAGCGGGCCGAAAGCTTACCCGACCACGACGCGATGCTGGCCCAGGTCATGGCCCAGATCAACGTCGTTACGGGCTTCGTGCTGACCACCGAAGAGGGCGGCGGCGAGCCCCTGGCCAAGGGCAGCTTCGCCCTGGCCGGCGACGATCCCAAGCCCTTCCTGCCGGCCTACCAGGGCGCCGTGACCAACCTGGCGGCGATCGAGAAGGCGGCGGCGGGCAACGGCAGCTTCACGTTGGTGCCGGAGCCCGACGGCATCGTGCGGCGGGTGCCGCTGCTGTTCCGCAAGGGCGATCGGATCTACCCCTCGCTGCCGGCCGAATTGCTGCGGGTGGCGCAGGGCGCGCGCACCACCATCATCAAGTCCTCGGGCGCCAGCGGCGAAACCGCCTATGGCGAAAAGACCGGCCTCAACCACGTCAAGATCGGCGACCTGGTGGTGCCCACCGACGCCAACGGCCGCATCTGGCTGCACTACACCAAGGACGTGCCCGACCGGGTGGTGCCGGTCTGGACCGTGTTCGCCGACGATTTCGACAAGAGCCGGGTCGAGGGGCAATTGGTGCTGATCGGCACCAGCGCCGCCGGCCTCAAGGATCTGCGGGCGACACCGCTCAATCCGGCCCAGGCCGGGGCCCTGGTCCACATCGCGGCGCTGGAGCAGATCGTGCTCAGCTACTTCCTCGAACGGCCGGACTGGGCCAATGGCCTGGAGATCGTCTTTCTGATCGTGCTGGGCGGCGCCTTGATCGCCCTGTTGCCCTGGCTGGGAGCGTTGTCGTGCGCCCTGATCGCCGTTATGGGCATCGTCATCGCCATCACGGCCTCGTGGCTCATGTTCGCCAACTACCAACTGCTTCTCGATCCTGTCTCACCCTCGCTGGTGGTGCTGCTGATCTATCTCTCGGGCTCGCTCATCAACTATCTGCGCAGCGAGGCCGAGCGCCAGCAGGTTAGGGGCGCCTTCAGCCGCTATCTCTCGCCGGCCCTGGTCGAGCAGTTGGCCGCCGACCCCGATCGCCTGATGCTGGGCGGCGAGATGCGCGACATGACGCTGCTGTTCGCCGACATCCGCGGCTTCACCACGATTTCCGAGCAGTTCAAGACCGACCCCCAAGGCCTGACCAACCTGATCAACCGCTTTCTCACGCCCATGACCGACATGATTCTTTCGCGCCGCGGCACCATCGACAAGTACATGGGCGACTGCATCATGGCCTTTTGGAATGCGCCACTGGACGACGGCGAACACGTCGCCAACGCCTGCGCCTCGGCGATCGCCATGTTCGAGCGGCTGGAAAGCCTCAACGCCGAGATCAAGGCCGAGCGCGAGGCCGAACAGAAACCCTTTTTTCCCATCAACATCGGCATCGGCCTCAACACCGGCGAATGCTGCGTCGGCAACATGGGGGCCGAACAGCGCTTCGACTATTCCGTGCTGGGCGATGCCGTCAATTTGGCGTCCAGGCTCGAGGGCCAGTCCAAGAACTACGGCGTCGGCATCGTCATCGGCGAGCAAACCCAGATCGAGGCCCGCGACTTCGCCACGCTGGAGCTCGATCTCATCGCCGTCAAAGGCAAGGAGGAGGCGGTGCGCATCTTCTCCCTGGTCGGCGACCGCGGCAAACTCGACGATCCGGCCTTCCGCACCCTGGTAGTGCGCCACGAAGAGATGCTGCACAGCTACCGCGCCCAGCAGTGGCAGCGCGCCCGGCAATCGCTGGCCGAATGCCGCCGCCTGGACGGCGCCGACGAATTCGAGGTGCTGCACGGTCTCTACGAAGAACGCATCGCGGCCTACGAGGCCGAGCCCCCTGACCCCAACTGGGACGGCGTCTTCGTCGCCACCTCGAAATAAGCGGGCGAACTGGCACCGGGCCGGCGCCTGGATTATGCTGAGGGCGGGCGATTCGGCAGCAAGGGCGGGTTAACCGCCACGGCGGCCGTTAAAGAGTTATTTACCATCCCCCCTATACATTGCATAAGATTGGCGGTCGGCGCGCAAGAGGACCGAATTTAGAGTTCCAGGATGCCCGCTGCCACGACGAGGACGATCCTTGGGAGGATTGAGGTGACGCCAGAATGGCCTCACGAACGCATATCCTGGCCTTTCACACCGAGCGGCCGAACGTCTAAGAATTGGCCGTGACCGTGGAACCGCTGAAGATTCTGATTGCCGCAGCGCGACCGAGCGAGCGCGATGCCTTGCAGCGCGCCCTGGCCGAATCGACGCTCGACCTCGACATCAACGATGCCGAGGCCAGGGAACTGGCGGTGGCGGCGCTCAGCGGCGGCACCTACGACTGCGCCTTTTTCGATACCGGGCTGACCCACGAGGCCGGCGTCGACACGCTGGGCGAGCTTTATCATGCCGGCGTCGACAGGCCGGTCATCATGATCAACGGCGAACACCCCGAAGCGATGATGATCGAGCTTTTGGAGGCCGGCGCCGCCGACTGCCTCAAACCCAGCGAAATCTCGGCCGACCGCCTGAGCCGCAGCCTGCTCGGCGCCATCCGCACCTCGCGGGCCGAGAAGCAGGCGGCCGAGGCCGAAGCCAAGCTCACACGTCTCTCGATCTACGACCCCCTCACGGCGCTGCCCAACCGGGCGTTGTTTCTCGATCGCCTGGATCAGGGTGTGGCGCTGAGCAAGCGGGAGAACCGCCAGGTGGCGGTGCTGATGATGGATCTCAATGGCTTTCGCGAGGTCAACGCCACGCTGGGCCACGCCGTGGGCGACGAATTGCTGGCCGAGGTGGCCAAACGGCTGCTGGTGGTGACGCGTGAATCCGATACCCTGGCCCGCATCGGCGGTGACGAATTTGCCGAATTGCTGCCCTCGGGCGCCACCGGGGAAGGCGCCATCAAGGCGGCCGAGAAGGCCATCGAGGCGCTCAAGGATCCCTTGACCATCCAGGGCCATCGCCTGGCCACCGGCATCAGCATCGGCATCGCCGTCTTCCCCACCCACGGCAACGACGCCTCGACACTGATGCGCCACGCCGACACCGCCATGTTCGCCGCCAAACGCAACGCCACCGGCTATGCCGTATATTACGGCCAAGTTGCCGACGACGACGAAACCCACGTGCGCCAGCTTTCGCTGTCGGGCGATTTGCGCCATGCCATCACCCAGAACGAACTGGTGCTGAATTACCAGCCCAAGGTCACCTTCAAGCCGCCGCGCATCGCCGGCGTCGAGGCCTTATTGCGCTGGAACCATCCCCAGCACGGCCTGGTCACCCCCGACGTCTTCATTCCCCTGGCCGAGCAGACCGGCATCATCGAGCCGCTGACCGCCTGGGTGCTCGAGGCCGCCCTCAAGCAGCACCGCGAATGGCTCGAGATCGGCCTCGACATTCCCGTCTCGGTCAATCTATCGCCGGTAACGCTGCATGACCGCAGCTTTTCCGAACAGATCGCGCGCTTGCTGGAAAAGTGGCGCGTGCCGGCCCGCGGACTGGTTCTGGAAATCACCGAAAGCGCCATTATCTCCGATGTCGCCCGGGCCACCGAAACCGTCGACAAGCTGCACGAGATGGGGGTGCGCATCTCGATCGACGACTTCGGCACCGGCTACTCCTCGCTGGCCTACATCCGCCGCTTGCGGGTCAGCGAGATCAAGGTCGACAAGTCCTTCGTGCTCAATATGCGTGAGATCAACGACGATGCCGTAATCGTGCGCTCGATCGTCGATCTGGGGCGCAACCTGGGGCTCTCGGTAGTGGCCGAGGGCATCGAGGACATCGAGACCTGGAAGCTTTTGGAAAACCTCCAGTGCACCGAGGCCCAGGGCTACTTCATCAGCCGCCCCATGGACGCCGCGGCGCTGCTGCGGTGGACCGAGGAAACGGATTACGGCGGCCGCCGGGGCGGCGCTTAGCGCGATCCAAATCCGACGAAACCGTCAGCGCAGCAGGGGCGCCGCCGACCCCTTCGGCCCAAGCCCTGGACGCCATAATCCAGGCCATGCATCAATAGGGTAAACCTTATTTGGGGAGAAATTTTTGTGAGCATCGCGTCCGAGGACTGGATCGCCCACCACGCCCGTTATTCGCCGGGTCGCGAGGCGGTGCACGACTTGGCCTCCAAGCGCCGCCTGAGCTATCTCGAATTTGACCGGCGCATCGATCGGGCGGCGCTTTACCTGCAGCACGGCCTGAAGATCGGTGTCGGCGACCGCATCGCGGTGCTCTGCCACAACGACATCGACGCCTTCGAGATCCAGTTCGCCTGCCGCCGCATCGGCGCCATCTTCCTGCCGCTGAATTGGCGCCTGGTGGTGCCCGAGTTGGAATTCATCTGTAACGACGCCACGCCCAAGGCGCTGATATACGGCCTCGAGTTCGCAGCGGAGGCGGCAGAAGTGCAAAAGCTCTGTGGCCTGCCGCGCATCGCCAGCCTGGCCAATGGCGGCGACAGCGACTACGAGGCCGGCCTGGCGGCGGCGGCCGGAGAATACCAGACGCCTGACCTGAATATCACCGACATCTGGACGGTGATGTACACCTCGGGCACCACCGGCCGGCCCAAGGGCGCCATGATCACCTACCAAATGGCGCTGTTCAACGCCATCCACTGCGCCATGACGGTGGAAATCACGGTGCATTCCAAGAACCTGGTGGTGCTGCCCACCTTCCACACCGGCGGCCTCAACGTCTATGCCAATCCGGCCTTCCACACCGGCGGCTGCAACGTCGTCATGCGCACCTTCGATCCCGGCCATTTCCTGGATCTCCTTTCGGACAAGGAGCTCCACCTGACCCATTTGCTGGGGGTGCCGACGAACTTCTTGATGATGGCCCAAGAGCCCGGCTTCGCCACCGCCGATCTCAGCCACGTGATCTGCCTGGGCGTCGGCGGCGCGGCGGCGCCGCTGGCCCTGATCGAGGAGTACGGCGCCAAGGGCATGACGCTGCAGCAGGGCTGGGGCATGACCGAGACGGGGCCCCTGGGCCTCATGCTGTCGGGCGACAAGGCGCTGGAGAAAGTCGGCTCTTCCGGCCTGCCGCCGCTGCACACGCGGCTCAAGATCTGCGACGAGGAGGTGCGCGAGGTCGCACCCGGCGAGACCGGCGAGCTTTTGATCAAGGGGCCGACGGTGACGCCGGGCTACTGGAACCGCGCCGAATCCAACCATGAGTTCTTCAGCGATGGCTGGTTCCATACCGGCGATGCGGCGCGCCAGGACGAGGACGGCTACTACTACATCGTCGACCGCACCAAGGACATGTTCATCTCGGGCGGCGAGAACGTCTATCCGGTCGAGGTGGAGAACGTCATCTACCAGCTCGACGGGGTCTTCGAGAACGCCGTCATCGGCGTGCCGGACGACAAGTGGGGCGAGGTCGGCCGCGCCTGCGTGGTACTGAAGGAGGGCGCCAACCTGGACGAAGGCGCCATCGTCGAGCACTGCCGCAGCCAGCTTGCCCGCTACAAGGTGCCCAAACAGGTACTTTTCATGGACGAGCTGCCGCACAACGCCACCGGCAAGGTGCTCAAACACCAATTGCCGCGGGATTGACCTGCGCCGGCCCGCCGACAAAGAACACAGTTACCGAGGAGACAACGACATGTTGGCGGAAGAATTGGCAGCCGTGGTCGACCCGGCGGGCCTGCTGACCGGCGAGGACATCGGCGAGCGCTACGTCCAGGACGTCATGGGCATCAGCATGGGCCGGCCGCTGGCCGTGGTTCGCCCGGCAAACACCGACGAGGTCAGCCGGGTGCTGGCGGCCTGCAACCGGGCCGGCGTCGGCGTCGTCACCCAGGGCGGCATGACCGGCCTGGTGCAGGGTGGCATCCCGCTGGACGGCGAAGTGGTGCTGTCGTTGGAACGCATGAACGCCATCGAAGAAGTCGACGGCCCCTCGGGCACCATGACGGTCGAGGCCGGCTGCGTGCTGCAAACCATCCAGGAGCGCGCCGAGGCCGAGGGCTACAGTTTCCCGCTCGACCTCGGCGGCCGCGGCTCCTGCACCATCGGCGGCAACATCTCGACCAACGCCGGCGGCAACCGGGTAATCCGCTACGGCATGACGCGCGATCTGGTGCTGGGGCTGGAGGCGGTGTTGGCTGACGGCACCGTGCTCTCGAACCTGAACAAGGTGATCAAGAACAATACCGGCTACGACCTCAAGCACCTGTTCATCGGCGCCGAAGGCACGCTGGGCGTGGTCACCCGCGCCGTGCTGCGGCTGCATCCGCAACAGTCGAGCCAATCGGTGGCGCTTTGCTCGTTGCCCAGTTTCGCCGCCGTTGTCGATTTCCTAAGGCTGATGCGCGAACAGTTGGGTGGGGCGCTCAGCGCCTATGAGTTGCTCTGGCGCAGCTACATGGAACTGGTGGCCGAGGCCAGCCCCGGCATCGAGTTCCCCTTTCCGCTCAGCCAGGACTATTTCGTTTTGCTGGAATCCCAAGGCAGCGACCCGGCGGCCGACCGCCAGGCCCTGGAGGACGCTTTGGCGCTGGCCCACGAGCGCGGTCTGCTGGTCGAGGCGGTGGTGGCCAAGTCGCAAGCCGAGGTGGCCAAGCTGTGGCAGATCCGCGACCTGGCGCTGGAGGCGGTTCAGCTCATGATGCCGGCCGCCATCTTCGACGTCAGCATACCCATCAGCCGCATGGAGGACTTCGTGGCGGCCACCGAGCAGCGGCTGGGCGAGATCTGGCCCGACCACCGGCTGGTCGTGCTGGGCCACATCGGCGACAGCAACCTGCATGTCCTGGTCAAGCCCGGCGAGGTGCAACGGGGCGGCCCCAACATCACGCCCTACGACGTCATCTACGAGCTGACCGGCGAGCGCCAGGGCTCGATCTCGGCCGAACACGGCATCGGCTTCCAGAAGCGCCCCTACCTCAAGCTCAGCCGCAGCCCGGCCGAGCTCGAGATGATGCGCAAGCTGAAGGCGCTCTTCGATCCCAACAACATCCTCAACCCGGGGCGGATATTTGGGGAGGACTAGAGCGGATCTCTTGAAATGAGATCCACTCTAGTTTTTGTCGCTCACGGCAGCGAACCAATTGGTCCGCGCCTGCGCGGGCGCGCCGGACGACCGGCGGGCCGCGGTCGCGGCCTTGAGCGATTCGCATAAAACGCTCACCGCTCTAAGCAGCCCGGCGCCGAGCCTGGCCCGCCACCAATCTCACCTTGCGCGGTGCCGCCATCCAGATGCAGGCGATGGAGACGCAACAGAGCCCGAGACAGAGCGTGAAAGCCGGCACGTAACTGCCGCTCATGTCGAAGCTCAGGCCCATCAGCCAGGGCCCCGAGGCGGCCCCCAGGTTGCCGCCCAGGCCCAGCACGGCAAAGACTGTGGCGAAACGCGAGCCGGCGAAAATGTCGCTGGCAATGACGCCGTAGAGCCCCGCCAGGCCGTAGCCCAAAAGCCCCTGCCCCGCCACCGAGACGAGGAGCAGCGGCAGCGACGGGGCGAAGCTGATGGCGATCAGCGCCAGATAGCAGACCATGAAGCCCGAGAGCGCGAGCGTCCAGCCCCACTCGCGGCCGATGCGGTCCGAGAGCGCGCCCAGGCCGATCAGGCCGACAACGCCGAAGAGGCCGACCAGGCCGAGCGCCTTTGCCGCCAGATCGGCACCGAACCCGACATCAATGAAGAATTTGGTTTGATGCACCTGAACCGCGTACCAGGCAAAAAGCGAGGTGAAATAGGCGGCGACGACCCACCAGAAGCGGGCCGTACGGACGGCCCGGCGCAGCGTCCAATCGGTCTCGGCCCAGGCCCGGTCGACGACCGCAGCGGCGGCGCTTGGCTCGGCCCCATGGTCGTCAACGGGCGTGCCACCGTCGGCCGCCAAGCCCAGGACCTCGGGCCGCAGGCGCGGCACCAGAAGATTGAGCGGGATCACCACCACCACGACGATCAGCGCCAGCGCCAAACAGGCCTGGCGCCAGCCCGACTGGTCGATGACACCCTGCAACCAGGGCAGCACCAGGATGGCGCCGACGCCGACGCCTGAGAAAGCAATACCGACGGCCAGGCCGCGCCGGCGCACGAACCAGTTGGCGAGAAACATCGAGTGGCCGAGGTAGCTGGCCGCCGCCGATCCGCCCACCACCATGAGGCCGAGGGTGGCATAGAATTCGACAGGCGAGGTGGCGTGGGTGGCCAAGATCAGGCCCAGCGCCACCGAGCAGGCCCCTAATGACACCACCAAACGCGGCCCAAAACGATCCATCAGGGCACCGAAGACCGGCCCCATGACCACCACCGAGAACGATCCGGCCGAGAACACGCCTGCCGTCACCCCCCGCGACCAGCCGAATTCATCGAGGATGGTGGGGAAAAAAAGCGAAAACGAGGTGCGGGAATTGACCGCCAATGCCATGGTCACGAAGGCCACGGCGATGACCAGCCAGCCGTAGTAGAACGGCAGGCGGGCGGCCAGCGAGGCGGCTTTTGTGGGGCCTGAAGTCGGAGGAATCTCAGTCATGACCATGCCGCAGGAAATTGAACTGGCATCGCAGCAATTCGGGCAGCTCCTGGACGAACTCAAGCAACGCGCGCTGCTGGAGACCCAAAACCAATGTTACGCCATGCTGCGGGCCGTTTTGCATGAGTTTCGCGATCACTTGACGACGGCCCAGGCCATCGCCTTTGCCGACGGCCTGCCGCCCATCGTCTGCGCCATTTTCGTAGGCCACTGGCAACCCGGCGAGGGGTCGGCCGCCGGCACCTCGGGAGGCAACTTGCACGACGCCGTGGTGCGCCGGCTGACCCCGCACCATTTTCCACCCGACAGCATCGTCGAGGACGTTTTCGCCCTGCTGGCACCGCGCCTCGATTCGGCCCGCAGCACAGCCGTCATCGCGGCGCTTCCCCCCGGCCTCAAGGAACTATTCGCCGATGGCAAGAAGTGAGAGGATTCGGGGATCGAGCCCACAAGAGCACACCCGGTAGGGACTCTTCGAAGGTTGCCGCGGCCAAGCGCGCGGATGCGCGCGCGCGGTGAGGGTCCAAATAAGAAGTGAGGGTCCAATAAATGAAGGACGTCAGGGGGCATGAGAGTGGGACC
>MPMA02006510.1_pt1 | contig 21113 bp, 12 predicted proteins | sample 1617361 | NCBI WGS metagenome assembly MPMA02 (sample SAMN05944807, study PRJNA350692) | marine metagenome | biome: marine; feature: ODZ; material: water; isolation source: 180 m water sample filtered on 0.2 um supor filter | place: Pacific Ocean | collected 2012-04-08 | depth 180m m | reverse complement strand
GCCGGGCCAAGGTCGCTCGCCGGGCCAAGCACCAGCGTGCCGCCGGAGGGCGCAAGGCTTCGCATGGTCTCGGCACCGGTCGCGGACGGCAGTTGACCCTCCAGTAGATGCCGTTCCGAGACGATCAGGTTGAACATCATCGGGCCGATCTTCCGCTCTCCCAGCGAGCCCTTCAGCACGGAGACGCGAACGCCGTACACGCCCGCCTTGTCAAGAGCGGAACGGATTTGGTTCACTCTTCCGGCGTCCTGCTCCAGCACCACGACCTGCAGATCGGATTTGCGAACCAACTCCAGCGCGAGACTGCCGTCCACCGCGCCAAGCACGAGGCAGTACCCAGCGCGTGCGTCGGCCAACTCGAGAATTTGATCGACAGCCGCAGAGAGCCGGGCACCGCCCACCGATGGCGCTTGGCCAAGCGGCGCGTCGGGGAGCCGATAGTAAAAAGAGGAATCAAACCGGTACCGCTTGCTTTGAACCGGACGTCCTCCAGCCGTGCCAAGGATTTGGTAATGGTACTCCCCGTCCGGCACGAGGTCGCGAACCGTCACCAGATGCCGCATGCCCTGCTCCTTCCCGGATAACTCCACCGATTCGCCGCTTGGCATCGACCAACGGACACGGCCGTCCATCGGCTCGTCCACTTCCCAACTAATCGTTGCGGTCGTGCGATCCACCCAGTTCACAAACGGGCCGTAGGCCATTGTGAACGGTTTCGGCTTGGGCGTGGGCTTGGGAAAGGAATCGCGCTTGGCCAGGTGGCGTTTCGTTATCTCCGCGGCGGACAGGGCGCTCCCAAGGATGCGCACCTCATGCAGGCGCCCGGTCATGGAGAAAAACTCGTCGTCGTCCTGGTAGGCGCCAATTGTCAGCCATGCCTTTGGCGGGTAAACAATCGCTCCCTTTTGATCTGTCGACTCCGCGGCCAGTTCGCCGTCCACATAAAGCCGCTGCGCGGAGCCGTCGTATACGCCGACGACGTGATGCCACCGGCCCGAATCAAAGGCCCGACCCGCCGTCAGGTACGTCAGCGACTTCTGCCCCTCGGTGTTGAGCCCGAAACAGAACCGATCCTTGCGATAGCCCAGCAGCCAGCCTTTTTCGTACGCACCGTTGTCCTGCAGCGCACCGACGATCCCACCCCACTCCATCGGTTTCCCGACACTCACCCACGCCTCAAGGGTCAGTTCGCTCTTGGGCAAATCAAGGCTCGCGATGTTTGGGGAAACCTCAATGCGCGAACGCCCACCCAAAAACTCGGCATAGCCCGAATCCGACGAGGCAGCAAAACGAACTGAGCGTCCAAGCCCCTCCGGCACACCATCCGGGCCGGTTAATGCCTTGAGTATTTTGCCTTCGAGGCGGCTTGGCTCAAGCAGCCAATGCCCAACAACCGTCCCCGGCTCCGCCGCCTTGCCCAAGCGCAACCCTTCCCCGGCAAAAGCCAACGCCAAAGTTATGCAACCCAATGATCTCAGTCTTGAGCACACTGCTCGGCAACTGTTGCGAATTCCCCGTATCACCGCCAGTCTTTTGTTGATCCGGCCGGATTTGCCACCGGCACGATTTTCAAGCACAATGGGCCCATGCCAAACACGTTTGGCCACCTGTTCCGCATCACCACCTGGGGCGAATCCCACGGCGGCGGAGTCGGCGTCGTGCTCGACGGATGCCCGCCGCGGCTCGCACTCGACGAGTCGGACATCCAGCCCGACCTCGACCGGCGTCGGCCCGGCCAGTCCAGCATCGTCACCCCGCGCGACGAAGCCGACCGCGTGCAGATTCTCTCCGGCACCTTTGAGGGCAAAACCCTCGGCACGCCTATCATGATGATGGTGCACAACAACGATTCCCGCCCCGAGGCCTACGCGGAGATGAAGACCAAGTTCCGCCCCTCGCATGCCGATTATACCTACCAGCAGAAATTCGGCTACCGCAACTGGCAGGGTGGCGGCCGCTCCAGCGCGCGCGAAACCGTCGGCCGCGTCGCCGCCGGTGCCGTGGCCAAGAAACTTTTGAAACAACGCTTCGGCGTCGAGGTGCTCGCCTGCGTCAAGCAGGTCAAAAAAATCGTCGCCGACATCAATCCCGACAAGGTAAGGCTGCGCGACGTCGAGGCCAACATCGTCCGCTGCCCCGATCCCGTCGCCGCCAAGAAAATGATTCGCCTGATCGAGCGCACCCGCAGAGCCGGCGACACCGTTGGCGGCTTGATCGAGGGCGTCGCGCGCGGCCTGCCGGTTGGCTGGGGCGACCCAGTATTCGACCGACTCGAGGCCGACTTGGCCAAGGCGATGCTCAGCCTGCCCGCCTCCAAGGGCTTCGATGTTGGCTCTGGCTTCAGCGGCGTCACCCTGACCGGCCGCGAGCACAACGACCCCATCCGGGCCAGGCGCGGCAAAGTGCGCACGACCAAGAACGACTCCGGCGGCGTGCAGGGTGGCATCTCCAACGGCGAGACCGTTCACTTCCGTGTCGCCTTCAAGCCGGTGGCCACCGTGATGCATAAGCAGGACACCGTCGATGAGCAGTTGAAAAACACAACGCTCAAGGGCTGCGGCCGTCACGACCCGTGCGTGTTGCCGCGCGCCGTTCCGATGGTCGAAGCGATGACCGCCCTCGTCCTCGCTGACCACGCCCTGCGTCACCGCGCCCAAAACAAGTGATAAGCCAAGTGCTCGGCCAAACGCGGGGAGTTTTAAGAATCAACCCGGGGCACCGATTGTCACGGATTGTTTTTTGGGGCTTTGTTTGGAATTTCCAGGAAAGACACCCTGAAAGCCGTGCCTCCGAAAAGCGGTCCACCGCCATCCAAGAAACACTTGATTTTCTAGCTTGGCTTGCAAAAAGTCCCCGTGATTCATATTAGGGAAATATCGCTGATGCTTGGAGATCCAAAAACCGGTTTCGCTGCCTTGATAATTCTGACGCTTTGCCAAGTCGCCGGGTTTGGCAAAGAACCGCCATCCGGACCCAATTCAGAGTTGTTTGATTACTGGTCACTCAAGCCGATCGCCAACCACACCCCGCCGGCGCTTGGCCAGGCCGATCGCGCCTGGGCTCGAAACCCCATCGACCACTTCATTGCGGCCAAGCTGGCTGATAAGCATCTCACCCACTCAGTGGAAGCCGATCGCCAGACGCTCATCCGCCGGGTTTACTTTGATCTGCTCGGCCTGCCGCCGACACCGGACGAGGTCCGGGCTTTTGTGGCGGACCCCGATCCGTTGGCCTACGAAAAAATGCTCGAAAAACTCCTCGCCTCGCCGCGCTACGGCGAACGGTGGGCGCGCCACTGGCTCGACGTCGTCCACTACGGAGACACGCACGGCTACGACAAGGACAAGCCCCGGCCCAACGCCTGGCCGTATCGCGACTATGTCATCCGCGCGTTCAACGGCGACAAGCCGTACGGACGGTTTGTGCGCGAGCAGGTGGCCGGTGACGCACTCTACCCAGATACCCGCGACGGCATCGAGGCGACCGGTTTTATCTCGGCCGGCCCCTGGGATTTCATCGGCCACGCCGAGGTGCCGGAGACCAAGCTTGACGGCCGCATCGCCCGCAACATCGACCGTGACGATATGGTCAAAAACACGATGAACACATTCATCAGCACCACCGTGCAATGCGCCCGCTGCCACGACCACAAGTTCGACGCCGTCAACATGACCGACTACTACCGCATGCAGGCTGTCTTTGCCGCGCTCGACCGCGCCGACCGCGACTATCATCCCGACCCGGAAACCGCCAGACAACTTGCCGAACTCAGAACCGAAGCTGAAAAGCAACAGTCGTCGCTCAGGGCCGTCGAGTTGGAGATCAAAGACAGGGGAGGCACTGTACTCGCCGACCTCGATCAGCAACTGCGCGACCTTCGTGAACGCAGCAAAATAAAGAACCCCCCGGAGCACGGCTACCACAGCCAGATTGTTGCGGAGCAGGATACGACCAAGTGGGTGCAGGTTGACCTCGGCCAGGCACAGGTCCTCAAACAAGTCACCCTGATTGGCACAAGCGACAGTTTCAACAACATCGGCGACGGCTTCGGCTTCCCGGTTCGCTATAAAATCGAGGCATCGAGCGACGCGGCATTCGAGAGCAACGTCACGACTGTCGCCGACAATTCCAAAGTCGATGAATCCAACCCCGGCGTCAAGCTGCAACATTTCAAAACGGGTCACCTTGAGGAACGATACATCCGCATCACCGCCACCAAGCTGGCCAAGCGCAGCAACGACTTTATCTTCGCCTTGGCCGAACTTCGTGTGCTCAACGCCACCGGCGACAACCTCGCCAAAGGCAAAACCGTCACCGCACTCGACTCCATTGAGGCTCCGATACGCTGGCGCAAAAGCAATCTGGTGGATGGGTTGTATCCCGGCCAAGCGGCTGATCCCGCTGCCGTAAACAAACTGGAAGCTATTGCAGCCCAGCGTGATAATCTGATTCAATCCATCCTCTCCGGCGAACTCAACGACAAGCGTCAGACCGCAAAAGCCGGCTTGGCCAAGGCCGAAGCGGCGCTCAAAAAACTGCCCAAGCCGAAGCGCGTTTACGCTGGCACTGTGCATAAGGGCAGCGGCGCGTTCCGTGGAACCGGCAATGAAGGGGGCAAGCCACGGGTCATCCACCTGCTTAGACGCGGCGATCTGAGCCAACCCAAGCAGATCGTTGGTCCCGGCACGGTACGGCTCAACAACAACGACCGGGGGACCTTTGACCTGCCTGACAAGCACAGGGAAAGTGAACGCCGCATCGCACTTGCTGACTGGTTGACCCGCAGGAACCACCCGTTGACCTGGCGCTCGATCGTCAACCGCGTTTGGCAGTACCACTTTGGCTCCGGTATCGTTGCAACGCCGAACGACTTCGGCCGCATGGGCGAAAAGCCCACCCACCCCGAGTTGCTCGACTGGCTCGCTGCCGAGTTCCGCGACAACGGCCAGTCGATCAAGCAACTGCACCGTCTCATCCTCACCAGCGCCACCTACCGACAGTCATCACGATCCAACGCCGCACACGAAACAATCGACGGCCGGAATCGCTACCTCTGGCGCATGAACCGCCGACAACTCGAGGCTGAAGCGCTGCGCGACACGGTTCTGCAACTCGCCGGCAAAATGAACAACCAAATGTACGGCCCCGGTTTTCGCGATTTTGTTCTCGAGCATCCGGAGCATTCGCCGCATTATGAATACCACAAGCACGATCCCGAGGACGTGAAGATTCATCGCCGCTCCGTGTATCGTTTTTTGGCTCGCTCACAGCAGCAGCCGTTCATGAACACGCTCAACTGCGCCGACCCCTCGCAGTTGGTGGCCAAGCGCGACGACACAATCACCGCCCTGCAGTCACTGGCATTGCTGAACAACAAACTGATGATTGTAATGGCCAGACATTTCGCCAGTGATCTCCAGCCATCCAACCAAACAGACACGGCGACCCTGAACAAGGCATTCTTCCGGACCATCGGCCGCAATCCCACCTCTGCCGAATCAACTAACTTGGCCACCTACGCCGGCAAACACGGCTTGGCCAACACCTGCCGCCTACTTTTCAACCTCAACGAGTTTTCCTTCATCGACTGATTTCACGCCAAAAATATTACCACCAATCGCAATCAGAAACTTTCAGAAAACCGCAACTATTCTTGAGCAGTCAGCAGAGACCAACAGCAACACCCCGATCAGGCGGTTTCCTTACGGTGGGTAGAATGTCCGTCGGATTTACGCTCATTGAATTATTGGTCGTCATTGCCATCATCGCTATTCTGGCATCAATGTTATTGCCAGCACTGAGCCGCGCCAAACTGCGGGTCAAGGGGATCAAGTGTGTCTCCAATCTCAAGCAACTTGGCCTGGCGCACAAGTTGTACACGAATGAGACAGGGAGCATGTTGCCGTTTGAATCGCCCACCCGCAACTATGTCTGGCTGGATCAGTTGAGCAAAAACTACTCCAAGGTCGATGAGATACGGCTTTGCCCGGTGGCTCCCGTCGACCCCTTGAAACTCGGGTCCGAAGGAACAGCGATCCGAGCATGGTCTAACAAGGGAATAAACGGGCGCACAGGCAAACCATGGACTGGCAGCTATGGTTTGAATGGATGGACTTATGCCGGTGACTGGCCGCAAAGCTGGGTGACACAACACGGAATGGCAAAGAATCTGGCCTTCTTAAAAGACAGTGATGTCAGAGCCTCCTCCGAGACGCCTCTCTTCTGTGATTCCATGTGGCGCAATCAATGGCCCCTGAAACAGCAGAAACCGGCTTCCAGCCTGTCCAAGGGCAGCACGGAAAACGCCGGTTTTTCGAGAATAACCCTTACCCGGCATGGAGGTGTCTTACCAGGGCAAGAATTCCGTCCCTCGGGTAAAAACGGCATGATGCCGGGCGCCATTAATGTCGTATTTTCAGACGGGCATGCTGAACCCGTCCCATTGAATGAGCTTTGGTCGTTAAAATGGCATCAAAAGTATGAGAAATAATCACAATCTGCTGCCCAAGAACCAGGGAATCATGGAGCCTAGAAGAGAATTTTTAGAGTTTGACTCGGTTACTAGCCATACAAACCGATCATGAATCCCATTCCCAAACCGCCGAACAACCAAGCGCTTGGCCAAGCGCTAAGCCGGCGCGACTTTCTTTGGCGCTCGGGTGGTGGTTTGGGCGGCATCGCGCTGGCTGGGATGCTCGGACGGGACGGATTGCTGGCAGGCACATCGGCAACTCGGCAACCGCTTGGCCTGCACCACGCTCCCAAGGCCAAGCACGTGATCCAGCTGTTCATGGGCGGAGCCGCCAGCCATGTGGATCTGTTTGATTACAAGCCGGCACTTATCAAGCGTCACGGTGAAAAATGGGATCCCGGTGAAACTGTTGAACTGTTCCAAAGCTCACCCGGTAACAATTTTGCCTCCCCCTGGGAATGGACGCAGCACGGCCAGTGCGGCAAGCCGCTGACCTCCATCGTATCGGAGCTTGGCCAATGCGTCGATGACATGGCATTCATTCACAATGTCGTCGGCAAGACCGGCGTGCACAGCCAGGCGACCTATCTGCAGGCAACCGGATTCCAGAGGCCGGGCTTCCCTGGCGTGGGTGCCTGGGTGAGCTACGGCCTCGGCAGCATGAACGACAACCTCCCGACCTTTGTCGTGCTGCCAGACCATCGCGGATACGCCTCCAACGGGCCGAAAAACTGGAGTGCCGCATTCCTGCCGGCGGCGCATCAAGGCACCACCCTGTTCCCCGGCCGACGCAACCCAATCGCTGATTTGTTCCCACCCGAGGGTTCGTACGTCACGAAGGATAGCGAGGTTGACACCCAAAACCTGCTGGCTCGTTTCAACCGCGCCCACGCCAAAACCCGCGCTGCGGACTCGCGCCTCGAGGCCCGGATAAAATCATACGAGCTCGCCGCCGGGATGCAGTTGAGCGCGCCCGGTACGCTCGACATCGACAGCGAACCGAACCACATCAAGCAACTCTATGGACTTGACCACAACGCCAAGTCCTGGCCGAAGGAGATCAACGAACTTGAGGAGATTGACTACTTCTCACGCAAATGCCTCGTTGCCCGGCGACTGCTCGAGCGCGGCGTGCGTTTCGTACAAATCTGGTCTGGCAACGACAACGGGTTCCCCCGGCGCAACTGGGATTCGCACGAGGACATCAAGCGCGACCACGGCCCGCTCGCACGCGGAATGGCACGGGGGACAGCGGCGTTAATTCTCGACCTCAAGCAGCGCGGCATGCTCAACGACACGCTCATCCTCTGGACGACCGAGTTCGGGCGAATGCCCTGTGCGCAGGGTGGAAAGGGACGAGACCACAATCCGTTCGTGTTTACGAACTGGCTTGCCGGCGGCGGCATCAAGGGAGGCGTGACGCACGGCGAAAGTGACGAGTGGGGCTTCCGCCCAGCCAACCGGCTGAACCCCTCGTCCTGCCACGACATTCACGCCACAATCCTGCACCAACTCGGCATAGACCACGAACAACTGACCGTGCGCCACGACGGGGTTGACCGACGACTTACCGATGTTCATGGTGGCGTCCTCCACGAGATTCTGTCCTGATATGAAGCTTATGAAAACCAATCGCACTCTACGCGGCTTTACGCTGATCGAACTGCTGGTCGTGATCGCAATCATTGCGATTTTGGCTGCTCTACTTCTACCCGCCTTGGCGAAAGCCAAGCAGTCCGCCGTCAAGACGCACTGCGCAAGCAACATGAAACAGTGGGGTGTTGGCACTATGATGTACGGCGGAGACAATGATGATTACTTCCCGGACAACACCATCCAAGGAAACGAACCTGGCTGGGCTGGGCAGCACACAAGTTGGGTAAGTGAAATCACAGCCAGATTTTGGGAAAAATATATCATGCCACAGAAATTTGATTCAACTAATAGAAAGAAAGATCGAGGGCATGTTATTTTCTGCCCTTCGGATGAATGGCATCGTGAGGCGGATTTGTGGCGAAACAGTGCCACTCAGTACCCCATCCTCACCGGTTATTTCTGGCTGCCTCATCGTGACCTGTCTTCATGGAGTTACAATGTTAACGGGTTGGAAGCCAAGGCACGCGAGGGCGTTGCCGGTTGGCATTCCCGAAGAAAAATCAACCAGGCCGTTTTCCCCGGTACGCCTTCACAAATTCCAACCCTGATTGATCGGATACAGGGTTTTGGATCGTATGGCGGCGGTAGATTAAGAATGAATAACTGGTACACCGATTCCGGTGGAATAAGTATTCCGACGGCCAATCATCCAACCGGCCCCAATGGTGAGCCTCCTGGCGGCAACTTCCTTATGACCGACGGTCACGTAGAGTGGTACAAGTTGAATCAAGTCGAGGTTGGCTCTAACGGCGGCAGTTGGCAGTGCATCTACAAGATACCACTGGGCGACCAGTAATTCCCCAACATGCCTTATCTGTGTCGTTGTCTGTACCTGTTACAGGTCGCGTTTTTTGCGCTTGGGCAAGCGGAAGTCAAAGCGAACCAACTCCTGGCCAAGGACTGCTCCGTGCACTATGCAACCGTCACGGAAGCCAGGGCGCACCTGGCCAAGCAGGATGCTTACGTACAGGGGCTCAGCTCGTTCGAGCGGGCGGCCAAGATCAAGCAGGCTGGTCCGGTTTCGACCGAGCAATACATCGAGTTCATCCAAGGTCAGGCGCTTGAGTGGAGTGATGAAGAGAAGACTACGGTTCGCAAAGTGATCGCCGCGGCCAAGCCGAAGCTGGCCAGGTTCGCCCGGCACCTGCCCAAGCGCATCGACCTCATCAAGACCACCGGCAACGACGAAGGCGCCGCCCCGTACACCCGCGGCACGAGCATCATTTTGCCCAAGCGGAGGGCCAGCCAATCCGCCAAGGGACTCGAACGGCTATTTTACCACGAGCTGTTTCACATCATTTCCCGCGGCAACACCAAGTTGCGCGATGAACTTTACAGGGTCATCGGCTACAAAAAGTGCGGTGTGGTCTCGCTACCCGGCGACATGATGCCGCGCCGCATCAGCAACCCTGACGCGCCGGTGGTGGAGCACTGCATCCGGGTTTCGAAAGGCGGCAAATCACTCTGGTGCGCCCCGGTGCTTTTTTCACGCACGCCCAAATACAACCCCGAAACCGGTGGCACATTTTTTCGCTACCTCGAGTTTCGCCTGATGGCCATCGATCGCAAAAGCGCCAAGGCCACCCTGAAGGATGGCAAGCCGCTTCTGCTGAAACCCGATGCCGTGGAGGGTTTTTACGAGCAGATCGGCCGCAACACCGGCTACATCATCCACCCCGAGGAAACACTGGCAAACAACTTTGTTCATTTGATGATGGAAAAACAGGATCTTAAAAACCCGGAGATCCCGGAGAAGATCGAAGCGATCCTGATGTCGGATTGAATACTCAGCGCAGGGAATCGTACCAGTACCTGCAGTTGTCCCGTTGCTTCAATGTCTCCCCAAAGGTGACAATTGCTTCCACCGCGTGTGCCAAATTCTTTAGCGTGAACAACGCGCGAACCTTGCGCCCGGAACTGATGACCGGCTCGTTCAAGATAATCATGCGCTTGGCCAGGCGTTGCCCCAGTCGGTTGAGCCGAATGCAGTACTCGATCTCCTCGGCGGCGAACCACTCCTGACTGAAGCCGCCCAGATCCCGGAAGGCGGCAGCCCGGCAGAATAAAAACGAGCCGGCGGCCCAGCGCATCACTCGGCCGATCGTGTTCCATGTGACCACCGTCTGTCGAAAAAGCCAGGGGCCGCTGTCGAACCTCACCGGACAACCTCCACCGAGGCAGTCATCACGCGCCATTGCCCGCATCATTTCGCGAAAGAGCATCGGCGACACCTCTGTGTCGGCATCGACGAACACCAGCCAGTCGCCCCTGGCCTCCCGGCCGGCGGCGTTTCGTGAAGCGGCGATCTGGTTGAAAGGCTCGAACACCACCCGTGCGCCGTTGGCTCTGGCCACCGAAGCCGTCCCGTCGGTCGAGTTGTTGTCACACACGACGACCTCGCTCGCCCATCCCGCCTGGCCAAGCACGGCACGCGCCTTGTGGGCCGCCTCGAGGGTCTTGAGCAGGTACTTGGCCTCGTTGAAGGCCGGGATGACGATGGACACCAGCACTTGGGCAAGCGTAACGGGACGTACACGATGATTCAACTTGGGCCTCTTTCTGCTGGCGTTTATTTACGAGATCGCTACCGTTTGCGGCCATGTCTTTCCTACTGAAACGAACAGGCGGGAGCTTGGCCATCGTAGCCGGGCTTATTGTCATGACAGCCACAGGCACTACTGCGGCGGAGAAACCCAGTTGGATTTGGGGCCCCGGAGCAGCGAAGGAAAGAGAGACTGTTTATTTTCGCAAAGTGATCAGGCTCAACAAGCCCACGCAGTCTGCCAAATTCACAATGTCATGCGACAACGGCTTCGAGGCGTTTATCAACGGCAAAAAAGTGCTGGCCGGTGGAGACTGGAACAACGCCCGAACAGCCGACGTAAAAAAGCATTTGAAAGTCGGCCGAAATATCATCGCGGTGCGCGGCTGGAACGAGGGCAGTGTCGCCGGACTGGTGGGCCAACTCGACATCGCTGCCAGCACCTCTCGCCACAAGATCATCAATACCGACTCATCATGGCATGCGAGCCGCTTGAAAGCGGACGGCTGGGAGTCAATTGCCTTCGACGCCAGGGACTGGAAGGCCTCCCGCATCACCGGAGCGCTGGGTGACGGGCCGTGGGGTAACGTGTTCGCCAAGGCGAGCAAGGGCAGCGGCGGCACTCCGGGCGTTCCTGCCCCAGAGCACCTCACCTTGGCCAAGGGCTTCAAGGCGGAACTGCTGCACATTGTTCCGAAAGGCGAACAGGGCTCGTGGGTGGCGATAACCGAGGACCACAAGGGCCGCCTGATCGTCTCCGACCAGTACGGCCACCTTTACCGCATCACGCCGCCAAAAATCGGCGAGGATGCCTCAAAGATTTACATCGAGAAAATCAACGTGCCGATCGGCCACGCGCAAGGGCTGCTCTGGGCGTTCAACAGCCTGTATGTCGTGGTGAACGGCGGCGGCATCGCCGGGCACGGCAGCGGCCTTTACCGGGTGATCGACACCAACGGCGATGATAAGCTCGACAAGGTCGAGACGTTGAAAAAAATCAACGGCGGCGGCGAGCACGGCCCGCACGATGTCATCCTGACGCCGGATAAAAAAAACCTCTTCGTCGTCGCCGGCAACCACACACGACTGCCGGGCGACCTCGACACCAAGCGCAACCCCTCCGCGTTCGATGAGGATCTGCTGCTGCCGCGCCAACCGGATGCCCGCGGTCATGCCCGCAGCATCCGCGCGCCGGCCGGCTGGATCTGCCAGGTCTCACCTGACGGCAAAAAATGGGATCTCATCTCCAGCGGCTACCGTAATGCCTATGGCCTTGCGCTCAACGCCCACGGCGAACTATTCACCTACGACGCCGACATGGAGTGGGACTATGGCACGCCTTGGTACCGCCCCACCCGCGTCAACCATGTCGTCAGCGGTAGCGAATACGGCTGGCGCACCGGCACCGGCAAATGGCCGGTCTACTACCCGGACAGCCTGCCACCGGCGATCGACATCGGCCCGGGCTGCCCCACCGGCGTAAAGTTCGGCACCGGCGCCAATTTCCCGAAACGCTACCAGGATGCCCTCTACATACTCGACTGGACCTTCGGCACGATCTACGCCATCCACCTGACACCAGACGGCGCCTCGTACACCGGCAAGCGCGAAACCTTTGTCGCCGGGAAGCCGTTCCCGGTGACCGACCTCGTGTTCCACAGCGATGGTGCGATGTACTTCGCCATCGGCGGACGCCGCACGCAGTCCGCCCTGTACCGCGTGACATGGAATGGCAGAGTCATCGACGAAAAAGCCCCGACACAGGCCGAACAGGAGGCAGCCCGATTACGGAAGCTGCGCAAGGACCTGGAGGCATTTCACGGCAGGCAGGACCCGGGAGCTGTCAGGGCGGCCTTCAGGCATCTTGGTCACGAGGATCGTTTCATCCGGTACGCCGCACGCATCGCCATCGAGAACCAGCCGATCATCGAGTGGGAAAAGAAAGTGCTCAACGCCAAGGGCACCGACACGATCATCACCGGCGCGGTCGCCTTGGCACGAAGCGGCCAAGCCGCCTCGCGGGACGCCCTGTTGAACAAGCTGTTGTCACTCGACTTGGCCCAGCTCAGTGAACGCCAGAAACTCGAGCTCAGCCGCGCCTACGCGCTGGCCTTTGTCCGCATGGGCGAGCCAGCCGACAAGGAGTTGGCCAAACGCCTCATTGTGTCATTCGACAGCCAATACCCTGCCAAAAACGCCGGCCTCAACCGAGAGCTTTCGCAGTTGCTTGTCTTCCTCAAGGCCCCGTCAGTCATTGACAAGACCCTGGCCATGATGGACACCAAGGTGGAATCCACGATGGTGGTTGACAAGGAGGCTCTCGACCGCAACGACGGTTACGGTGGCACCATCAAGAAGGTCTTGGCCAACACGCCGGAGATTCAAAACCTGCACTACGCCATGACACTGCGCAACCTGCGTTACGGCTGGAAGATCGATCAGCGGAAAAAATACTTCGAGTGGTACAAGGACGCCGCGACCAAGAGCGGTGGTGTCAGTTATGGCGGCTTCCTGAAAAACTTCCAGAAAGACGCCCTGGCCAATGCACCGGCAAGGGAGCGTGCCGCCCTCGAGAAACTCGTCGGCGACGCCTCGCTCGCGTACAAGCCGGCCAAGCCACCGGCACCAAAAGGCCCCGGCCAACTCTGGGAGCTTGAGGAAACCGCGAAGTTGATCGACAGCAACATGAAAGGCAGAAACTTTGAAAACGGCAAGCGCAGCTTTGCCGCCGCGCTCTGCGCCTCCTGCCACCGCTTCGACGGCCAGGGCGGAGCCACCGGCCCCGACCTGACCTCCGTCTCGAGTCGCTTCGGCACACGCGATCTGCTCGACTCGATCATCGACCCGAACAAGGTCGTCTCAGACCAGTACGAGTCGTCGCTTGTGACCAAAACCAACGGCGACGTCGTGAACGGCCGCATATTGTTCGAGGAAAACGGAGAACTGCACATTTCCGCCAACCCGCTCGACCCGGATCAAGTCACCGTCGTGAAACGCTCAGACGTGAAAAGCGCGGAGCCCTCCCCCATCTCACCCATGCCTCCCGCATTGATAAACATTCTGAACAGGGACGAACTGCTTGACCTGTTTGCCTACATGAAATCCGGGGGCAACCGTGCCAATGCCGTGTTTTCGAATTAAGGATTAACAGGACGAATTATCCAAATAAATGTAAAATTCGAGTTGTTCAAAGAGCGAAGACCGAGGTTGATGGTTGTCAACCACGAACGGTCGGGAACACATTTCCTCATTAATTCGCTCTCCGAAAGTTTCAACTATTCGAAGAAGTCCCTCGATTTTGACCACACGGATGTCAATATCAATTACTACGCGCCGGAAAACATACTCAGCATCTTGCAGAAACTTAGCAATGTTTCACTTGGCTAATGTCATCAAGTCCCATCACCCGGTGGGTTTTTTCAGTGAAATCCTCGGAGAAATCCTGGATGATTTTGACTTATTGTATGTTTATCGGGATCCTCGAGATGTCATGCTCAGCCTTCGGAAACAGATTCGGTTTTGGGACTGGCACGAGGGTCCCGGTACCGAAACTCTCCAGGAATTCATACGCTCAGCTCCCTCTGGGCGCATGATGCGGTATCAACAGCACCAAGAGCCATCCGTACTCCACCGTTGGGAGTCTCATGTCCGGGGTTGGATGATCGACACCAGCGAACTTCTCCGGAATAAAATCATTTATGTGAAATATGAGGATTTGCACTCGGACTTCGATTCCACAATGCAAACGCTAGCCAAGCGGGTTGGCATCGATTCGTATTCAATCGTCAGGCCGCTCCCTTCGGAGAACGTGGTCCCGCCCGTTTCAAAAGGCGAGGTAGGTGGCTACAGAAAACACCTGACGCCGGAAGACGATCAATTCGTCAAGTCCGTCATTGGCGGCACAATGAATGAACTGGGCTATCAATAGCCCCCCCCCAATTTACCTGCCGCCTGTTCCCGGATCGCCGGCCAGGCGGCGGGCGATGAACTGGCGGACCTTGGGGATTTGACACTTGGCCAAGAACTGGACGGCCCCGGTTCGGTCTTTGCCGACGGCCGGGTTGATCCCGTACCAGATCATCAGGGGCAAAACCGGGTCAGCCGCATGGCGATTGTTCGAGACCAACGGCGTGGCCAAGGCCCAGCGCTTGGTCAAGGGGAGCAAACGCAGCGTCGAGGCCAGGTGCAGTTGAACCAGGCCGGCCATGTCCGATCCGGCCATCTCAACGAAGCGGCCAAGCGCCTTGGTTGACACCCGGCCGTCATCCGTCAGAAGCTTGATCGCCCAGACGCGGACATGCTCACTTTCGTCGTTCGACTGTTCCAGAAGCCACTCCTCATCCAGGCCATCCGTGGTATGCAGCGCCCACATGGCGCGGAGGCGGTACGGGATCGATTCGCTCCCGGAGTACAGTGCAAGCAAATGTTCGCGCGCTTGGCCAAGGTCATCCCCTGCGACGGCGCGCTCCTGCAACAAGCGGCGTGCCATGCGCGCGTGCCACTCGTTGCTGTGGGTTTGCAGCCTGGCCAAGTCGAGGCTGCCCAGTTTGGCCAAATCCCTTTTCAATGGCTTGGTTTTGCCGTGGGTGATCTTGAAGATGCGGCCGCTGGTGCGGTGGATGCCGTCGCTCTCGTGGCATTCCCCGATGTCCGACCAGTCGAGCACGAACACACCGCCGTCCGGCCCGTAACCCAGTTCGATGCCGCGGAACCACAGATCGCGGGTCAGCATCATGTCCTCGGCGTGGCTGCCCGCGTAGCCGGCCCCCTGTCGGCGCAACGTGTCCCGGTTGATCCGGCGACCGTGCAGATTCAGCGTGAACACCTGGCCTCGATATTCCTCCGGCCAGTTGTTCGCGCCGTAGATCATCATCCCGCAATGCGCGTGGCCGCCACCGGCCGCATCGGTCAGCGAGGTCATGCCTTTCTTTTTCAGTTCAGCCCAGTGCTCGTTGCCCTGGTCCCAGTGGAAGTGATCGCCGGTCTGCGGGATGAGCTCGTACAGGAACTTGTCGAAGTGGTTGCCGTACATGCGTCGGTAGCGCGCGCCGGGAACTGCATGCCAGAGGTGACCAATGACGGAGTTGATGAAAAAGAGCTGCCCGTGCACGTCCCAATCGTGCCCCCACGAATTCGTCGTGCCATGGCAGACGACATCAAACCGCCTCGTTACCGGATGGTAGCGAAAAATGCTGCAGTTGATGCGTGCGCGCTTTTCCCGAGACGTGCCCGGAACGCCGACCTCCGAACTGGCAAGGATGCCGTGTCGCCCGTAAAGCCAGCCGTCCGGCCCCCACTTCAGCCCGTTGACGATGTTGTGGCGCACACTGTCGTTGTCGAAACCGTCAAGCACCACCTCCGGCCCGGCGTCCGGTATGTCGTCGCCATTCCTGTCTGGGATGAACAGGATATTGGGCGCGCAGGCGGCCCAGACGCCGCCAAACCCAAGCACGATTGACGTCAGTTGCGACGCTTGATCCCAAAAGACCTTTCGCCTGTCAAAGACGCCGTCGTTGTCTGTGTCCTCGAAAATCAGAATTCGATCCTTGAGGCGCAAGTCGAAGTTCACCCGGCTCTCGGCATAAGTGTAGCACTCGGCCACCCACAACCGCCCGCGACTGTCCCAAGCCATGGCAATCGGCTGCCGGATGTCCGGCTCGGCCGCGCTGAGTTGCACCCTGAAGCCATCCGGCAGTGAGATGCCCTGCAGAGCAACGGTCGGCTCCACAAACGGCGTGGTGATCTCCTGTGTGTTGGTGAACTGTTGCGCAGCCGCGTTCAGCAACACGGAGCCAAGCAGACAAGCACTGAATAGTGCCAGGCACTTCAGCGATTCGGTGCGGGGGATATCCACCCGTTGATGAGCCGCCATATTGCGCATGACCACGGCACCCTCGGCCAAGCTGTCGATTGCCAAGGTGATGTCGGCAGGGGAAGCGCTTGACACGGTGTCGATGACCGATCCGTCGTACGGGTTTACCACCTCGACGGTGTCACTGAGCCCGGTCCATTCGCCGTCTAGAAAAAGCTGCATGGGCGCAAGTGTCGTTCCGGCGCTTGGCCAAGGGCAACAAAAAACCCTCCGCCCAGTGGGGTGCTTTGTCAAAGTGCGGAGCAAAGGATCAGGCCACAACGGTGGCCTTCTCCCACAAGGCTATCAACCATCGGAGGGTGGAAGAGTGAAGTTTTAACTCGTCGGTTTGCATATCGTCCGCCCGAGTCAAAAAACACTGCGTCGCGCCTTGGGAAGAAAAATTTGGAGTGCACAGCCAGAGAGAAGAGGCAAAGCGCACCCCACACAAAAAAGACGGCCCGCGTTTACGGACCGTCTTTATAAAGAAAGTTTCAGTAAACTAACGATTGGATCCGCCCCACCAGATGGGATTAATATAACTCGAATTCAGTGCATATGAATAGAATTTTTTGAAAGTTAGGTTAAGAGCCTCGCCCGAGACACATCCAACCGTTGCTGATCCACCCACATCCTGATCCGGCCTGGTGTTTTGTCCAGCGGTCACATGACGTTGGGATATGCCCTCATAGGGTTGGTTGCCGGCGTCGTTGAAATGAAACGGGTTTGTATCATCTGTTTCCCACTGGACAATATCCCCAGGTGTAGTGGCCGATCTTTTTCTTGTCCAAGTTGTCCTCCAATTAGACCCGCCCATCGCACTTGGCCTTGTTGCGTGATTGTAACTTCCATTACCAGGGTTCCCACGACCGTTCCATTGGCGGATGATGTTTCCATTCCAAGTGTAACTAGTAATCTTTATAGCTCTCGATAGGTATCTCTTGCTATTGGATCCTGTGGAGGTGGCTTTGTCCTTGGGGCACATCAGCACGTTGGCACTGTTACCCAGAAACACCGCAAGTTGGCCATGTTTAAATGCCTCAACTTGACCGGCAAGTTGTTCAGCCAAACCCGCAACACCTGGGTTTCCAACGTATGCTGTCATGGAAGTTGAGCCCGTCCAGTTGTGTGCGGGCTTGTCACATCTTCCTACATTGCTGGCCCTGTAAGCCCAACCATCTGGGCCGACCCCGTTGCTGCCCCAAGTCGGGTGTGGGAGGTAATCCTCATTGTCATCGCAGAACATATTCAGGGCCAGCATGATCTGCTTGTTGTTGTTCCAGTCGATGGAGTTGTGGGCCTTGTCCTTGGCCCGGGCCAGGGCGGGCAACAATAGCGCCGCCAATATGGCGATGATGGCGATCACCACCAACAACTCGATGAGCGTGAAACCAAGAATGACCCTGGTGTCCAGTATCTTGCCAACAGTTGTTTTTTTCATAATTTGGAAAATTCAAACACTGTCGCTCAACCGGATGTTGGCTTAATGACTCGGTCGGAATCGTTTTGGGATTCAGTGCCGGACCCTATAGAACATTGCACTGGAATCCGGTGCCACGGCGTGGGATGAACCGACCCCGGCAACGTCGTTCCACGGCCCGGTGACATTTTCGGCCTCCTGCAAAACCCCCGGCTCGGTCCAGGAAACAATCACGTTTCCGTCCTGCAACAAAAAACTCATTGTGGCGGGACTCACCTCGGCAATGGCATCCGGCGGGATATAGGCGGCGATCGCCTGGTCGTCGTCGTCGTTGATCAGGAATTTCTTCCTGGTGGGGGCCACATTCAACCACTCCAGGCTGGAGGCCGTGCCGCCGCTCGCGATTAACGAAGAAGCTCCGCCTAGATGATCATAATAGAACAGCGTGAATGGATAGAGACCGGATTTTTCGACGACAAAGTTGTATTGCCAAGCCTTTGCATCATCGAGGCCTGGGTTGACCGATTCGTCCGGGGACAGTTCCTCGGCGTCATCCCCGAACCCCACGTAGAGAAGGTGTCCGGGGGTGGTTGTGATTTGCATGTGGTAATATCCCTTCTTTAGATCGAGATAGGCGGTCGCCTCCAGGCCGAAATGAATGAGAGGCATATCCGCACCCTCGGGGGTCAGGGATTCAGTGCCGTTGATGCCGGGGAAGAGCTTTTCCCCCGCCTTGTTTCCAATCGTTCCCCCATCCCGTTGGTAGTTGATCTCGTCCCGTTCCATATAATATCCCTTGGAATTGAAGAGTGCCCTATCGGAGTGATCGTTATAATCCTCATCCCAGATCCACCACAGATCCCCGATCTCGCCCATGATCTCCTTGTCGGGATCGGGATCAACGGGGTCAATGGCGGCCAACCGAATGGCAAATCCACGTTCCTGTTTTTCCAAGTCAGGCAGCGTAATGGTTGAATCAGTGGGGAGAGCGTCATACTGGGTCCATTCCATGACGGTGAAATTCCATGACTTGGTGTACAGCCTGTGCGCATCACTGTCATCGGCGAACTCCACTTTGACGGTGTGCTCGGAAAATTCCTCAAACGCGCTGATGGTATCATGGACGATTAATGTTCTGTCCCCGACCTGCTGTATTTCTGAGGCGACCTTTTTGCCGTCCAGAAACAGCTCCACCGAACTCGAATCCACCTTGTGGACATCATGTTCGATGACCACATGCAGCGGGCTGTTCGGGTGGGCTTCAAGTTCGTTTTCTCTCGGAAAAACACGAAGGATGCTTATTCCCTTCCCCGGAGCAACCGCTCCGGAGTCGCCCTGCAACTCAAGCATGAACGCGCCGCCCGCATAGCCCTTGTAGGCGTGGGCCCCGGCCAAGCCGCCGTTGGCTTCCCCCACACTGTGGCTGGTCCGGATCACGACCTTTCCATCCGCTCCCGGAGCAATGTCCGTCCACTTCGCCACGTAACCCGCCTCGTTGTGCCCCGTGCTGAACTCCACGCTCTCCTCGCTCACCTTCCAGGCCCCCTCCGAACTGGCATACACAAAACTCTCGGCCTCCATGATCTTCCAGTTCGTCGTGCGCTCTGCATACCCCAGACCCCCGCCCCTCATAGCGGTTCCGGCAAATGTGTACGTCCGGCCCGGGTCCAACCCCTCAAAAATCAAGTCCATGTGCCATCCCGGCGCGTCCCCGTAACTGATGTTACCGGTCAAATCCAGCGCCTCCCCAAACAGCTTGGCCGCGTCGCCCTCCTCGTCAAATGTGATCGCGTCGCTCGTCCAGAACACGCTGCCCACCGACAACGTCTCCTCGTAGGTCGCCGTCACCCCGGTCCCATCCCCACCGCCAAACACCAGCAACTCCGAACTCGCAGGCCCCGGTGAACTGCGCCCCACATTGATCATGGTCACTGTTTCATCCGTCGTCCCCCCGTTGGCGTTGGCGCTATCGTTGAACGCCTGCCAACTGGACGTCTGGGAGATCGCGGAACCGCATGTCAGGGAAAACCCCAATATACAACTCCAAGTTTTCATGGTTTTTTTCATAATGTTTGGGTTTGAATTACTGCTGGGTCAGAGCCAAATACTCCCTGCTCACCAATGCAGCGCAAGTTTTTTTTAAAAAAAATCAAATTATTTGGGTTGTGGATTAAATTTGGGCCATGACAGTTACAGCGTTCGGGACGCATCTAACGACTTTTAGGCATGCTTGGAAACACAGCGCTCCAAGACGCTCACGCGACACGCGCACGCTCTTGGCCAAGCGCTTGTTTTTTCCGGTTCAAGCGGACACGTTTAATTCACCGGCGGCTGACTTGGGCTTGGGCTCAAGACCGGCGAGGGTCTTGGCATCTGGCTTTTGCGGACCAATCTTCACCGTGTGTTTGCCCTTGACGTAAACACGCGGCTGGAAGCGGCCACCTCGGGCGCGCACGGTGTAGAGCACCTCGCCGCTGTTCTCCTCTACAACCTGCACGACAGGGTTTTTGCCACCGGCAAAGATGAGTTCCGGCAAATAACCGGCGACCTTGCGGCCATCGTTGGCGTCCTGCGCCACGGTAATCGGCCAACCGGGGAATTGTGCCCCATCTCCGAGTCGCACATCACTGAAGCGCGGCCAGCACTCGAAGGTGACAGTACGCTTGCTTTTATTGAACCGCGCGATGCCGTAGCCGTCCGCACGTTTCTTTTCATCATTACGATTCTCGGCATTTGCGTAGGCGATCATCGAGATTTTGTTGCCGAGGCCGTCCTTGAAATCGCCGGTCCACGGCAGCGGACTGTTCGGCACGGGATTGGGGCCGGGTTGCTCGTCGAGAGGATGCCACCAACGGCCGTAGATGGTGTTGACGAGCGCCGGACTCGTGAAGCCGTACGGGCCGTCGCCGTGATCGTTAATCCCGTGTTTCACGACGACCGCAAGATGCTGGTCGCCGCAGAGGTGCACTGCCCAAGCGCGGCGGATCAACTCGACCGCTTTTTTGCGTGGCGTCTGCGGCCAACCGTTGCAGTCGAGGTCGGCCAGCAGGCGGCTATTCGGCCCGCCGTGCATGTGCACCGCGCCGCAAAACGCGGTCTGCGACAGGACGCCCTTCATCTCGGCGCCTGTCCAGTCCTCCGACCAGCTCTCGAGAAACTTTTCCTGACGCAT
>MPMA02232812.1_pt1 | contig 21234 bp, 22 predicted proteins | sample 1617361 | NCBI WGS metagenome assembly MPMA02 (sample SAMN05944807, study PRJNA350692) | marine metagenome | biome: marine; feature: ODZ; material: water; isolation source: 180 m water sample filtered on 0.2 um supor filter | place: Pacific Ocean | collected 2012-04-08 | depth 180m m | reverse complement strand
CCACTCCATCAACTCCTCAACATATTGATTCTTATAGCATAATCTCCATCTCAGGGCATCGATTAACGAGTTCATCTGGGAAATGGGGGGTAAATGCAGCCCGATGACAGAGATAGCCAAAGCAAAACGGAGGCAGCCGTCATGACGACCGCGTCCAGTCAGAAAATCCAGCCGCCGACGTCGCCCGTGCAGCTTCGCGTGCCTCATGCCCAGAAGGCAATCATTGATCGGGCAGCGGCTGTTGCGGGGCAGTCCCGCACCGAATTCATGGTCCAGTCGTCCGTCACGGCGGCCGAGGACGTGCTGTTCGATCAGCGTCTATTTGTGCTCGACGACGAAGCGTTCACGAAGTTCATGGCGTTTCTCGACGAGTCTGCTCAGCCCAACGAGCGGCTGCGCCGGTTTATGTCTCGAACGCCCATCTGGGAGAAATAGCCGGGGGGGAGGTGTATCTTTCTCCCGTGCCGCTGACGGCGGTCCACGATCTGAGCGAATTCGATTGTGGCAATTCGGCAATCAATACTTGGCTGCGTAAGCGTGCCCTCAAGAACGAGGAAAGCGGAGCCACCCGAACCTTCGTCGTCTGCGAGAAAGACAGCAACCGTGTCGTGGCTTTCGTTGGCCTAACGGTCGGCGGCATTAGCCGCAAGGAAGTGACCGTCAAGCTCAAGCGCAACATGCCCGATAGCGTTCCGGTGGCGATCATCGGCCGGCTTGGGGTGGACCTGAACCACAGCGGCCAGGGCATCGGCCAGGACATGGTGTTCGAGGGCCTGAGGCAGGCCATGGCCGCCTCGGTGCACGCCGGCATGGCGGCCGTGTTGGTGATAGCCAAAAACCCGCGAGCGGCGGCCTGGTACGAGGAGATCGGCTTCACGCCGCTAGCCGATGATCCCCTGCGGCTGGTTATCCGGCTCGAGGACGCCAAGGCGACGTTCCCCGAGTTGGAGGGCTTGGGGGAATACCTCGAATTGTGATTTATGTTCGCCGTGAGAATCCAATAAAATGCTTTAATATTAGATACTTATTGTGATATTGCATCGAGGCTGTATTTCCGGTATTATTTCCGGAAATATATTCGAGGCCTGATGTGACAAATAGCCAAAAAACTGCACTCGCCGATTATCGTCGGCGCCTGAAACGCCTCCAATCACTCCTACCCACACACCTGCTCAAACACCCGTAAATAATTTCCACCCAAGATCCCACTGACCTGTTCGTCGCCATAGCCGCGCTTCACCAAACCGCGGCTGAAGTTGACGTATTCGCCGTAATCGTCGAAGCCGACGAAGTTTTGCGTGGGCTTGAGGTTGTGTTCGGGCCGGAATCCCAAGAGCTCCACGGTCTTGGCGTCGAAGACGTCGGCCAGCACGGCCTTGGGGGCGACGTGGGGGAAGTCGCTGCCGATCCCCACGTGCTGCCAGCCCACGAGATTGGCGATGTGGTCGATGTGGTCGAGGAGTAGGTCTATTCCCACCTCGGGCTCGAGGCTCATGAAGAAGGGGATGGCGAAGACGCCGACAATGCCGCCGGTGTCGGCGATGGCGCGGATCTCGTCGTCGGATTTGAGGCGCGGGTGGTCGAAGAGCGCCTGGGCGCCGGTGTGGTTGGCGCTGACCGGGTGTTTCGAGACACGGCAGGCCTCGATCGTGGTGGCCCGGCCGCAATGCGAGAGATCGACGACAACGCCGAGATCGTTCAGCAGCGCCATGAGCTCCAGGCCGAAGTCCGTGAGGCCGTGGTCCAGCCGCTCCGTGCAGCCGCAGGCGATGACGTTGGTCTTGTTGTAGGTCAGCATGAAGCTGCGCAAGCCGGCCTCGTAGGCCCGCTCGAAGGCCCCGAGGTCCCGCGCCACCGTGCCCACGGGCTGGCAAAAAAGCATCAACCCGTGCTCGTCGGCGGCCTTGACCTCGAGAATGTCGGCGGCGTTTCGCACCAGGCGCAGCCAGGGCACCATATCGATGATCTCGACGTTGACCTGGGGCTCATTGACGTCGGTCATGTTGTAATATGCGTCCACCAGCCCCACCGTCACCCCCGACTGAGCCCAGAGCTCGCGCATCAGGTCCAGGTCGCATTCGTAGGGAAATTTGAAGGCCAACTTCTCGAGGAGTTCGAGCCCGGAATATTTCCCCACCATGTGGAGATACCCCGACTTGAAGGGCTCGCGCTCGAAGACGCGGTAGCCGCCGGGATGCTGGAAGGCGAAGTCGATGACGATGGCCGCGTCGTAAAGCCGCCGGGCGCGTTCTTCCTGCGCATCCGAGAGCCCGAAGTCGTAGGCACCGAGCGGGGGGAAATCTGCTGCGTTCATGAGCTTGGCCTCGTCGTGGCGGGTTGCCTTTGAGGGTACTAGACTGCCCCCGGCAGCGAAAAGGGAGGAATCCATGGCCAATCAGACCAATGCCCAGCACGTGCACTGGGACGACCGCGAGTGGGAGCAGTTGGGGCCCATCATGAAACGCCGCTTCGTTTACGGCGAGCACCTGATGGTGGTGCAGATCGAGATGTTTGCCGGCGGCCATGTGCCCCGGCACCAGCACCATAACGAGCAGATCACCAACGTGCTCGAGGGCCGCCTCGAGTTCCGCTTCGGCGCCGACGGTGCTGACGTGCGCATCGTGGCCACGGGCGAAAGCGTGGTCATTCCCGCCAACCTGCCCCACGAGGTCGAGGTGCTCGAGGACACCAAGGTGATCGAGCTTTTCTCGCCGCCGCGCCAGGACTGGATCGAGGGCACGGACGCTTATCTGCGCGAAAACGAGTAGGAGAAAACTCATGTGGAAGGGAGCTAAACCGACCACCGCCATCTGCACCAGCACTACCGACAGCATCACGGTACGCGGCCACGACCTGGTCGAGGATCTGGTGGGGCAAACCAGCTTCACCGAGATGATGTTCCTCTGCGTCATGGGGCGCCGCCCCACGACGGCCGAGACCGCCATCGTCGATGCCGTCATGGTGATCCTGATGGAGCACGGCCTGACGCCCAGCGCGCTGGCCACCCGCCTCGTCTATGCCTCCTCGCCCGAGGCCATGCAGGCCGGCGTGGCCGCGGGATTGCTGGCCGTGGGCAACAACTTCGTCGGCACCATGGAGGGCGCGGCCCTGCTGCTCGAGGAAATGGTGGCGGACGAGGCGGGAATCGAGGCGGCGGCGCGGCGCCTGGCCGAAGCATACCGGGCGGCCAAAAAACCGCTGCCCGGCTTCGGCCACCCCATCCACCGGCCCGACGATCCGCGCACGCCGAAACTTTTGGCCGTGGCCGGGAGCCACGGCGTGCCGGGCAAGCACATCGCCGCGCTTTGGAGCCTGAGCAGCGCCGTCGACGAGGTCTACGGCCGCCACATCACCATCAACGCCACCGGCGCCATCGGCGCCGTGCTTTGCGAGATCGGCGTGCCGGCCAAGATCATGCGCGGCTTCGCCGTGGTCACCCGGGCCGCCGGCCTGGTCGGCCACATCCGCGAGGAACAGGAAACTCCGGCGGGGTTGTTTCTGTGCGGCGAGGCCGAGCATCTGATCCCCTATGAGGGCGAGGCGGCGTCATGAGCGAGGCGTACCTTCACGAGCTGGAAAGCGCTCGAACCCCGGGCCAGCGCTTGCATTTGCGTGAACGCCTGCCGCCAGGAAAAACGCCCAAGGCGGTCGAGCGCGCCGTCATTTGCATGCACGGGGCGACCATGGCCGGTGGCCTTTTCGATCTGCCGGTGGCGGGATATTCCCTGCTCCAGCGGCTGGCCGGAGCGGGCTTTGCCGCTTATGCCCTGGACGCCCGGGGCTACGGGCGTTCGGGCCGGCCGCCAGAGATGGCCGAGCCGGCGGCCGACAATCCCCCCTTCGCCCGCGCCGCCGAGGTCATCGAGGACCTGGCCGAGGCGGTCGATTTCGTGCGCGGCCGGACCGGCCTCGAGACGCTCTCGCTGATCGGTTATTCCTGGGGCACCGTGATCTCGGGGCTTTTCGTCACCAGCTATCCCGGTTCGGTCGACCGCTTGGTGCTGGCGGCGCCGGTCCATAGCGGGCGCAACGAGCCCTGGCTGAAAGTCGTCACCGACCCGGACGACGCCGAACGTTTCAATCCGGCGCTGGGCGCCTATCGCATGGTCACGGAAGCTGACACCATCAAGCGCTGGGACGGCCAGATCGTGCCGGCCGATCGCAGCGAATGGCGCGAACCGGCCATGCTCGACGCCCTGGTGGCTGATTTCATGGCCGCCGACCCCGAGGCCGGCAAACTCGATCCGCCGGCCGTGCGGGTGCCCAACGGCGTGCTGCGCGACGTCTTCGAGATCTTCAACGAACGCCCGATCTACCAGGCCGCCGAGATCACGTTGCCCACCCTGGTCATCCGCGGGGCCGACGATCCCGAATCCACCGATCCTGACGCCCGCGGTCTTTTCGATGCCTTGGGGGCCCAGGAAAAACGCTACGTGGTCATCGGCAACGGCTCCCACTTCCTCTTCGGCGAGCGCCAGGGCTGGCAGCTCTACGACGAGATCGAACGATTTCTGCTGCCGCTTCGCTGACGCCCCCCCCCCTCACGCCCGGCCGCCGAAGAGGTCCGGCGGGTCGGCCTCAGCGGCCGGACAAAGGTCGGCCAGCCCGACGCCGACAAGCCGAAAAAAACGGCCGTCGGCCTCGCGCCCGATGAGGTCGGCGGCGTGGTCGTAGATGACCTCGGCCTGCTGGGTGGGGTGGGGCAGGCGGCGGTTTCGCGTCAGCACCTGGAAGTTTGCCGTCTTGAGCTTGAGCACCAGCGTACGCCCGGCCACATCACTTTTCTCCAGGCGCCCGGCGACACGCTGGCAAAGCGGCCTGACCAGGCGGCAAAGCTCGCGGGCTTCGGCGATGTCGTGGACGAACGTGGTCTCGGCCGAGATGCTCTTGGCGGCCCGGTGGGACGTCACCTGGCGCTCATCGACGCCCTGGACGTAGCCCGCCAGGCGGCGGCCGAACTTGCCGAAGGTGGTCACCAATTGCGCCTCGGGCATGGCCTGGAGCTGGCCGATCTCGGTAATGCCGAGCTCAGCCATCTTTTTCGCCGTGACCGGACCGACGCCGTTGATCTTGGCCACCGCCAGCGGTGCCAGGAAGCTGCGCGCCTCGGCCCGGCCGACCAACGAGAAGCCCCGCGGCTTTTCCAGGTCCGAGGCCAGCTTGGCCAGGAACTTGTTGTAGGAAAGCCCGATCGAGACGGTGATGTTGACGTGGCGCTCGATGCGTAGCGCCGTTTCGGCCAGGACTTGGGCGGCGGGACGGGGATCGAGGCGCACATCGGGCGACAGATCCAAATACGCTTCGTCCAGCGAGACCGGTTCGATGCGCGGCGTGGCGGCCAGGAAAATCTCGCGGATCTGGCGGCTGGCGCGCCGGTATTTGGCCATGTCGGGCGCGATGACCACGGCGTCGGGGCACATCCTCAGGGCCTGGAACATGGGCATGGCCGAGCGCGGGCCGAATTTGCGGGCGATGTAGCAGGCCGTGGTGACGACGCCGCGGCCGCCGGGGTGGCCGACGATCAGCGGCTTGTCGCGCAGGCTGGGATCGTCGCGCTTTTCGATGGCGGCATAGAAGGCGTCGCAGTCGATGTGGGCGATGTCGAGATCCATAAGCTCGGCGTGCCGCAGCAGGCGGCTTGCGCCGCAGCCGGGACAGGCGGCAGCGCTTTCGTCGGTGCTTTCGAGGCAGACCCGGCAGAGTCCCGGCATCGCGTCGCCTCGTTCAGTAAAGGAACATGGGCTTGGCCAGGGCGTGCCGCACGATCGGCCGGTAAGCCTCGGGGTCGTAGAACTCGGCCACGTCGACGCGCTTTTCGCCCTGGATGCAGGTGTCGGCCGGTACCGTGGTGTAGTTGCCGTTCTGCAGCGCCATCATCAGGCCCGAGCGGCCCTTCAAGAGCTCCTGCATGGCCAGTTGGCCGTAGATCGTCGCCACCATGCGGTCCAGCGCATCGGGCGGGCCCGAGCGCATCAGGTAGGCCAGTTGCTGGTTGATGGTGGCGATGCCGGTGATCTCCTTCAGGGCGTCGCCGATGGTCTGGCCGATGCCGCCCAGCTTGCGGTGCCCGTAGGCGTCGGCCTGGCCGCTCTCGACGATCTTGCCGTCGGTCAAGCTGGCGCCTTCGGAGACCACCACCATGGCATAGCGGCTGGGATTGGCGTTGCGGTCGCCCGCCACCAACCCGGCCAGGCGCTCGACGTCGACCGGCACCTCGGAGATCAGCGTGCGGTCGGCATCGGCGAGGTAACCGGTGATCAGGGCCGTCTCGCCGCTGTTGCGGCCAAAAAGCTCGATCACGGCGATGCGTTCGTGGCTGCCGGCCGGCGTGCGCAGCGCGTCGACGGCCAGCACGCTGCGCGTGATGGCGGTCGAGAAGCCGATGCAGTAGTCGGTGCCGAAGACGTCGTTGTCCATGGTCTTGGGCACGGCGATGACGCGCAGGCCCTGGTCGTGAAGGTGCGCCGCGTAGGACAGCGTATCGTCGCCGCCGATGGCGATCAGGGCATCGATGCCCAGGTGCTCGATCACCCGCAGTACATGGGGCGTGCAGTCGATCAGGCTGCCGTCGCCGGGATCGAGCGATCCGAGAAAGGGCGGCAAGCCGTCCGGCTTGACCCGGCTCGGCTGGGTCCGTGAGGTGTGCAGGAAGGTGCCGCCGCTGCGGTCGATGGTGCGCACTGTTTCCCGCGTCAGCGGCTGCAGCCAGCGTTCCTGGCTGTCCTCGTCGTCGGGGTTGAAGTTGAGCGGCCCGCCCCAGCCGCGGCGAAAGCCGACCACGGTCCAATCGTTCTCGGCCGCTTCGTTGACCACCGCCTTGATACAGGAATTGAGGCCGGGCACGTCGCCGCCGCCGGTCAATATGGCCAGTTTCATGATCGGATTCTCCAGATTTCGGCGCCGCCTCCGGGATCGGCCCTATTGTCGTTCATCGCCCGGCATTCTCAAGTCCGGCGTTTCACTCGTGGCGGGATGTGGGATAGTCTCAGCGCCTTGAATCACGGATCGGGAGTACGACATGGCCCTGGCGGACTATTTCTCGGTGACCTATGCCGAAGCGCGCAGCCGATTTCTCGAGGCCGCGGCGGCCGCCGGAGCGGCGCAAAAGAGCTACCCCCATCCCCTGAAAGGACCCGATGGCGGCGAATTGGCCACCGACGTGGCCTGGTTCGGGCCCCGTGATGCCTCGCGGGTGCTGCTGCTGTCCTCGGCCACCCACGGCGTCGAGGGTTTCTGCGGTTCGGGCTGCCAGGTGGGATTCCTGAGCACCGGCTGGCAGGACGGCCTGCCGCCCGACACCGGCCTGCTTTACGTTCACGCCCACAATCCCCACGGCTTTGCCCACCAGCGCCGGGTGACCGAGGAAAACGTCGATCTCAACCGCAATTTCGCCGACTTCAAGCAGCCGCTGCCCGCCAACCCGGGCTACGACGAGATCCATCCCTGGCTGGTGCCGGCGGACTGGGAGGGCCCGGCCCGGAGCAAAGCCGACGCCGCCATCACCGGCTATATCGAAGAGCATGGCATGTTCGCCTTTCAGGCCGCGCTTTCCGGTGGCCAGTACAACCACGCCGACGGCATTTTCTTCGGCGGCCAGGAAAAAACCTGGTCGAGGCGCACCATCGAGGCCCTGGCCGAGGAATGGCTGGGCCAGTGCAAACATCTGGCCGTGATCGACTTCCACACCGGCCTCGGGCCGCGCGGCTTCGGCGAGCTGATTTGGTCCGATCTGCCGCATGGCGTGGGCTACGACCGGGCCCGGGCCTGGCTGGGCGACGAGGTCAAATCGCCCGAAGCCGGCGATTCGGTCTCGGCCGTGGTCAAGGGCACCATCAAGAGCGGCTACGCCCAGGCCGTGCCCGGCGCCGAGGCCACCATCATCGCCATCGAATACGGCACCCTGCCGCCACTCGACGTGCTGCAGGCGCTCAGGGCCGACAACTGGCTGCACCTGCATGGCGAGATCGATTCCGATCTCGGGCGCGCCATCAAGCGCGACATCCGGGCCGCCTTCTACGGCGAGGACGAGGAATGGAACGCCATGGTCTGGGAGCGCGCCCAGGAGGTCACCGGCAAGGTGCTGCGGGGCCTTACCGGGGACTGAACGAGACTCGCGGATTCAGTAAATTTTCATGGTTTTGAGCTAGCTTCCGCCTCCGCCCGGAGCCCGGTCCGGAGCGCAGAGGTGCAGTTATGAGAGGACACGACCACGGCGAAAGCTATGTTCTGATCGGTGATCCCCTGTCGGAAGCGGGCATGTCGGTGCGCAACATATTCCGCACTATCGGCTTTCGTGAAATCGAGGTGCGTCACAGCGCCAAGCGTCTGTGCGAACACCTCGACACCACTGAAACCGACCTCCTGGTCAGCGAGGTCGACCTGCGCGACGGCGACACCTGCGAGATCGTCAACTCGCTACGCCACGGTGAGGTCGGCCTCGATCCCTTCGTGCCGGTGCTCGGCCTGACCTGGAACGCCACGCCCGAGACGGTGCGCAGGGTGGCCCAATGCGGCGCCGACGGTCTGGTGGCCATGCCGGCGCTCGGTGATCGTTTCGGCGCCGCCGTCGCCGCCCTGATCAAAAAGCGCAAGCCCTTCGTCGTCACCACCGATTACGTCGGCCCCGACCGGCGCGGCGACGAGGAGCCCCGCCCCGGGAGCCAGCAGGTGCCGCTGATCCCGGTGCCCAACGCGCTGCGGCGCAAGGCCACCGGCCTTCCAGACGCCATTCCCTTCGACAAATGCCTGACGCTGGTGCGTGAACAAAAGGCGGAGCGCCATGCCTTCCAGATCGGCTGGCTGACTGAGCGCATAATCGATCACTTCAGGGGGCGCGAGGCGGCCAAGGACATCCGCGGCCATCTCGACAAGCTCGAGCAGGTGGCGCTCGACCTGGTGCAGCGCATCACCGACACCTGCTATGCCCACCAGGGCGAGCTTTGCCGCTCGTTGGTCCGAGTCTCGAAGGATCTGGCGACGGCGACCGAGCCCGGCGAGAGCGATCTCGAGTTGCTTAGCGAGTTGGCCAAGGCGCTGCAACTGGCCATCCATTCCGACGACGCCTCGACCATCGAGGCCGCCCGCGACATTTCAAAAGCCGTCGACGCCAGACTTTAGGGCGGCAAGCGAGGGCATCCTGTCATTCCCGCGCCTCGTCGAGGTAGGCGCGCAGGCGTTGCAGGAAGGGCAGCGCCCGGGCGAAATCCCGGACCGGAATGTGGGCCTCGATTTCCGCCAGCTCCGGCCCCAGCGCCTTGATGGCGCGATCGCGCAGGCGGCGGCCTTTGTTCGTCAGCGCCACCCGTTTGGCGCGGCCGTCTTTTGGGTCGGGGCCAATCTCAACCAGGCCCCGTGCTTCGAGCCTTGCCAGCGTGTTGGTCATGGCCGCCTTGGTCACCTGGAAGGCCCGCGCCAGCTCAGTCGGCGCGCGTTCACCGCCGAGCCGGGCGAAGTGGTTGAGGACGCCGAAGTGCGAGATCTTGAGGCCGTCCGGCAGCACCCCCTCCAGGCGCCGCCGGGCCAGTTGCTCGATGATGCCGATCTCGTTGAACAGCGTGAAGATCGGTGGATCTTGCGGCGGCTCGGCCATCATGCCTTTTGTAACTTGCTTTCCAGTGGCCAGCGCGGGCTGGGCGCCACTTCGGGACCATAGCCCAGGCGGCCGAACATTTGCAGCCTTTGGCCGGGGCCGGCCAGTTGTTCGTGAATGCGAGCGTAATGCGGCTCCATTTCGGGGTATTCCTGCAGCGCCTGGCTCAAGGGGTGCAGGCCCAGGCCAAGCTCCGTGGCCTTGAGGTTGAGGCGCAGCCAGGCCCGGCCGGCCGCCAACTGGTCGAGCCGGCCGTTGCCGGAAGTTTTGAGCCAGACGTAAGCCATGGCCGTGCCGGTGATCTCGCGATACATGTCGAGGCCCTGCTGAAAAGCCGTCGACTGGGGGTCGGCCAACGACTGCCTGGTCATCAGGCCCAGTTTGTTGAGGGTTTCGAGAAAGGGGCCGCCGAGATCGATACCATCGGGATTGGCCTCGATCTCGGCCTTGCCCAGCCGCATCAGGCGGACGCTTTCGAGATAGGTGCGCGGCGTCTCGATCTCGATCTTCATGGCCTGCCAGGTAAGCTCGCGCAACTCGGCCACGGGCCGCTTTTCGTTTGTCGTTTGCACCACCACGCCGGTGCCGCCAGCGGCCGCCGCAAGTTGCCCCAGCGCCCTGTCGGCGACCGGCCGCGTGGTGTCATAGGGCTCCTTGTTGCTGCGCCGCGCGAGCACCTGGCGGAACAGCGGATCGGACTTGCCGCCAGCCTTGTGGAAGCGCACCCGGGCGATGGGCCGGGTATCCAGGTTGGGCTCGGGCTGGCCTTCGGGAAAGGGCAGCACCTCGGCGCCGATTCCTTGCTCGGCAGCAGCCAGGGCCAGCAGCTCGAGAAAGCAGCCGAGACCGATGACGATCTGGCGCTGAAAGGGATCGGTCTCGGGCAAGACGCGGTCGGGATGGCAAAAAAGCGTGAGTTCGCCGTCCTCGCGAAGGTCGATCAGCCAGGGTTGGCGGTTGTGCGGGTTGGGTGCCAGGATGGCGTAGGAAAGGGCCTTGAGGCGCGGGTCGGCATAGCCGTTGCCGGCCGCCTGCCAGGGCGCCAGCGCCCGGCTCGGCGAACGCGTCATGAGAAAGGCGCCGCCGCCGGCCGTCAGTACCAGGGCGGCGGCCCCACCCAGCTTGAGCAGCGAACGACGATCGAGGGCCATGATTTTGCTCCGGTGAAGTGGTTTAACGTTTAACTATATAGTTAAACGTTAAACAATATGCAAGGGCAAAATCGCCTCACCCGCCTTGCCGCGCCACGAAGGCGGCGGCGGCGGCTTCCATGGTGAGGAACTCGGCGCCTTCCTCCTTCAGCGCCGTGATCAACTTGTCCATCATGATCATGCGGTGGCCGCGGCCCGAGCAGAAAGGATGGAAGGTGTAGGTCATGATGCCCCAGTCGAGGTTCTGGCGCAGATAGCGAAAATCGTCGATCCAGTTGCCCAGCACGGCCTCGGCCGATTTGAGTCCGGGATTGATGGCGTTGCCCAGGCGTTCGAATTCGAAATGCGGGAAATCGTCGGCCGACCAGCTTATGGGCATCTCGATAAGGGCGCTCTCTGGCCCGAATTGCACCGGCTCGCCCTCGACGATGCGGTCGTCGGTGCGGGCGTAATAGGGCGTGTAGTCGTCGCCCATCATGGATGAGTCGTAGACCATGCCCTCAGTCAACAGCAGTTCCACGCTGTGGGGGCTCAGGTCCCACGATGGCGAGCGGTAGCCCCGCGCCGGCCGGCCGCAAAGCTCGGCGATGGCGACGTTGGCCCGCTTGAGGCCCTGGTGTTCCTCGTCGCGCGTGAGTTTCGTGGGCGGCGTGTGGCTCCAGCCGTGGTGGCCGACTTCGTGGCCGGCGGCGACGATGCGCCGGCAGACCTCGGGGTATGTGGCGATGGTGACGCCGGGGATGAACCAGGTGGCGGCGATCTCGTGGCGCGCCAACAGATCGAGGATGCGGCCGGCGCCGACGGCGCCGAACTCGCCCCGCGATATGGCCGTCGGCGTCATCAGGCCGCGGGCAATCCACAGCGACATGGCGTCGAAGTCGTAGCTTAGACAGACGATGTGGCGGGGCATTTCTTTCCTTCCCTATTCGCGATCTGCTCATGTTAGCGCCTGATGTCGGTCGTGACCCGGTGACAAATGCGGGCTAGACTCTCGGGCAGGCGGCACCAGGCCGTTGCGTGTAATCCCCGAGTTCCCGACCGAGCCTCATGATGTCAGAGCCCAGCGATCGCGCTTCGCCCGAGCGCCCCGGCCGCTTGCGCGTGCTGTTCATGCTGGGGCTGGGGGGGCTGGCCTTCGGCTACGCCTTTTTCCAGCGCGTCGCCCCCAGCGTCATGGTCGAGGACCTGATGCACGACTTCAACGCCACGGCGGCGGTTCTGGGCAATCTTTCGGCCTTCTATTTCTACGCCTACGCCAGCCTGCAGATCCCCGTCGGTGTGGCCCTCGACCGCTGGGGGCCGCGGCGCATGCTGAGCGGTGCCTTTCTCATCGGCGCGCTGGGCAGCGCCTTCTACGCCACCGCCGAGACCCTATACATGGCCTACCTGGGGCGCTTGCTGATCGGTGGCGGCGCCGCCGTGGCCTTCCTCGGCACCCTCAAGCTGGCCACCTACTGGATGCCGCCGCAGCGCTTTTCGCTGATCGCCGGCACCATCATGCTGATGGGCATGGCGGGCGGTGTCGTCGGACAGGCACCGCTGGCGGCCGTGGTAGAGATCACCGGTTGGCGCCCGACCATGGTCGGTGCCGCCGTCTTCGCGGGCCTCCTGGGCCTGCTCTTCTGGCTGGTGGTCAAGGACGCTCCCAGGCCGCCGGCCGGGTCGGGCCGGTCGGCAGAGGCGGCGCCCTCGCTGCTCGAAGGCCTGGGCCGCACCCTCAAGACACCGCAGATCTGGCTGATCGCCCTTTTCGCCATGATGATGTCGGGCCCCTCGCTCTCCTTCGGCGGCCTCTGGGGGGTGCCCTACCTGATGCAGACCTTTGCCTTGGACCGTCCCACGGCGGCCACCATCACCTCGACGCTGCTCATCGGCTGGGCTGTCGGCGGGCCGCTGGGGGGCTGGCTTTCCGACTACATTGGGCGGCGCAAGCTGCTCATGATCATCGCCGGCGGCTCGGGCCTGATGCTCTGGACCATCGTCGTCTTTTGGCTGCCGGCCCTGCCGCTGGCGGCGGTCTATGCGCTTTTTTTCGTGGGCAACCTCATCAACGGCTTCATGGTCGTGGTCTACGCCACGGCCCGGGAAAACGCCCCGCTGTTTGCCGCCGGTGCCGTCAGCAGCGTGGTCAATTTCGCCATGGTGCTGGCGGGCGCCATCTTCCAGCCGGTCATCGGCATCCTCTTGGACCTCAACTGGCAGGGCGGCATGGCGGCGGGCGTGCGCTTCTATTCGACCGAGACCTACGCCGCCGCCTTCCTGATCTACCCGATCTGTGCCGTCGTGGCCCTGGGCTGCGCGCTGCTCAGCCGCGAAACCTATTGCCGCCAGCAGGTGATCGACTAGTCCTCGGCGAAGGGGTTCTCGACCAGGGGCCAGTAGGGCGTCTGGCGGGCGCCGTAGCGCGGGATGGTGAAGTCCGAAACCGTCGGGCCCGGTGGCACGGCATAGATGATCTGGCTGGCCATGGGGGCGAAGCCGGCGTGGAAGTGCTGGATCGATTTGATCACCACCAGCTTACGTGCCGCCAGGTCGATGCCGAACTGGCTGAAGCCCTCGGGCGACAGCACCTGGGTGCGGATCGAGTTGAGCACGATGTCGATGCCGCCCAGGCTGACCCAGATCGAGGCGCCCATCTCGACCACGGTATCGCCAAGGGACTGCCGGGCGGCCGGCAGGATCTTGCGGATCTCCACCTCGAGGTCGAGGGGCTCGCCGGGATCGCGACAGGCCTTGCCGCCGATGCGTAGCGGGATGCCTTCGCCCTCGCCGGCTTCTTGGCAAAAGCGCACCGCGATGGGGTCCCAATAGAAGCCGCTGACCACGTCGTCGATGCCGCGCTCAAGGATGCGGCGCAGCACGAAGGTGGTGTCGCTGGGGCCGCCCGAGCCCGCGTTGTCGGAGGTATCGGCCAGTACCACCGGGCCCTCGCTGGCGGCCTGGGCCTGGTCGAGCGCCTCGTCCAGGCCGACGAAAGTGGCGCAGGCGGTGTGGCGCATGTCCCAGAGCTCGCGCCCCAGCTTGGCCGCCAGGGCGGCGGCGCCCTCGGGATCGTCGTCACTGACCACCAGCATACGGGCCCCTACTTCGGGTGTGTTGCCGAAAGCGAATCCGTGAATGAAGGAGACCGAGAGCACGCCGCCCTGGCCCTCCAGCGCCGACATGCGGTCGACGAAGGAGCGAATGGGCTGGCGCGTGGTGGGGAAGCGGTTGATCATGCGACAGTCGTAGGCCGCCATCACCGGCTTTACCTCGCCCCGGGCCGCCGCCAAGGTGATGTCGAAGACTTCCTCCGCCCGCTCGGCGATGTCGACGTGGGGATATTCCTTGAAGAAAACCATTACCGTGGCGTTGTCGAGCATGGCCTGGCTGAGGTGGCAGTGCAGGTCGAGCTCGACGCCGATGGGCACGTCGGGGCCCACCACCCGGCGCAGGCGTGCGAGCAGATCGCCCTCGCAGTCCAGGCATTCGGTCGAGACCATGGCGCCATGCAGGCAAAGCAGCACCATGTCGACCGCTCCGGCGGCCTCGAGGTCGCTGACGATGCGGTCCCTGAGCTCGACGTAGAAGGCGTGCACCGTGGGCCCGGCGGGCTGGGCGAAGGCCGAGACGCTTTCGATCCACTGGGCGCCGATGGCTTCGCTGCGCCGCCGCCAGGCGGCCAGGGTGACATTGAAGAGCTTCGGTTCGTGCTCGGTGGCATCGCCAAAATAGAGCCCCACTTCCCGGAAGCTTTGCTCACCGGTCAGCAGCGGCGAGGCGGTGTTGCTTTCGGTGGCCAGCATGGCACTGAATATTTTCATGGGTTTGCTCATTCCTCCGGCGCCGAAGCCAGAGTCTCCTCGATCATGTTCTGATAGGCAAACAGCGCCGGCAGGCCGCCGGTGTGGAGGAACAGCACCCGGCCCAGCCGCCGCGCCGCCGCCGTGGTCAGGCGGGTGAAGTTGGATTGCAGCGCGCCCGTGATCAGCACGCTGTCGGCCCGGGCCTCGAGGGCGGCGCCGAAATAGTATTCCAGGTGACGCACCTTGTTGCCGCCGAAGGCCAGGGCCTGGCAGTCGTCGCGCTTGGCCGTGAGAGTGATGCCGAGCTCCCGGCCCAGGTTCGGCAGGGCCTCCAGCGGCGTCGGGTTCGAACTCAAGGGCTCGCGGGCGTGGGCGGCAAGGCCCGGGATCAAATCGGCAGGCTCAAACATTTCCCGGCATCTCCAGCCAGCTCCGCCACAGCATGGAAACGCCGATGGCGAACAGCAACAGGTAGAGCACCGTACGCAACGTACCCTCGTCGACACGGCGCCTGAGCAGCAGCCCCAGGACCAGGCCGAGCACCACCGCGGGCAGCAGCACCATGGTCTCGAGCCAGGGCTTGTCAGCAATGCCGTCAAAGCCCTCGAGGCCGAAGTGGATGAGCGCCGCACCGGCGTAGGAAAAGGCGAAAAGTGCCCGCAAGGTGGCGGGGATGGCCAACGGCGGCATCCGGCTCTGCAACGCCGCCCACAGCCCGGCCGGCCCCGGGATGGCCAGGCAACCGCACATCAGGCCCGAGACCAGGCCGCCGCCCAGCAGCACCAGCCGGTTACCCTGGGCGCCGTCCGGGCCGGGGTCGGCGTTGCCGCGAAATCGCGTCGCCAGCAGTTGCAGCGCCGCCAGCAGCACCATGATGCCGGCTACCCACTTCAGCGTCAGCGGCGTCAGTTGCTGCAGGATCAGCCAGCCCAGCGGAACGCCGATGATAGTGGCCAGCGCCAGAAGCCGGAACTCAGGCCACAGCACGTCCCCCGATTCCTGCGGCAACAGCATCAGCGAGAGTGCCAGATTGAGCATGATGGCGATGAAGATGGCGGCCCCGCCGCCCAGCGTCAGCACCAGTATGGGACCGGCGATCAGGCCCAGCCCGACACCCGTCGCGGCCTGCAAGGTGCTGCCCACCAGGATCAGCGCCGAGGCCATGGCCCAGTCCGCAGGTGTCATCGGTAATGCGGCGAAAACCGCCATGGCCGGCCCTCGATTTTCCCTGGGCTCCCCCGTGCCCGACCATGGTGGCGCTGCCGTCCCGGTTTTGTCATTCCGCAGCTTGGCCCTATCCTGACACCGTCATGCAACAAACCGTCGATGCCATCTTCGCCAGCGCCGCCGCCGAAAGCCCGGATTCCGTTCACCTGGTGCTGGCCGATGGGGGTTCCTACAGCTACGCCGAGACCTTTGCCCGGGCCGGCCGCCTGGCGGTGCTCATGGTGGCAGCCGGAATCGAACCCGGCGACCGGGTGGCCTGTTTTATCGGCAATTCCCGGCCGCTCTATGAATTCTTCATTGCCTGCGGCCTGGCCGGCGCCGTGGCGGTACCCGTCAACACCCTCAACACGGCCCGCGAGAATACTATTCTTTTCGACGATTGCGGGCCTCGAGGCATCGTCGCCGCGGCGACGCACCTGGCCGTGTTGCCCGACGACATTCTCGGCGAGATGGCGATTTGCCTGCTGGCGGAGGGCGAGGGCAGGGCGCCTTGGCGGGATTACGAATTTGCCCTGGCTGCCGTCGCCGGGCCCCTGGCCGAGGCCCGCAACACCCCCGATTCGCCTGCCCTGATCATCTATTCCTCGGGTACCACCGGCCGGCCCAAGGGCATCGTGCTGGGGCACAGGCAGCTGCTGGCCAACGCACGCTTGACCATGAACGTGCTGGGCTACGGCCCTGATGATCGCTTCCTGACGTTGCTGCCCTCCTTCCATCTCTTCGGCTACAGTTTCGATTTCCTCTATTCGGGCCTGGTGCGGGGGTGCCTGGTGGCGCTGCCGAGCTTCACAGCCGAACAGGCGCTAGAGTTGATCGAACGCCACCGCATAACCGTGCTGGCCGGCGTGCCCACCATGTTCGTGACCATGTTCGAGGCCTTGATGCGGGCCGGGCGCGATATCTCCAGCCTGCGCCTGATCGACGTCGGCGGCGGCCCGGTGCCGACGACGCTGATTCGCGAGCTCAAGGGCTTGGGCATCGATACGGTGGAAAGCTATGGCCTGACCGAGATCACCACCGTGGCCAGCGTCTCGCTGCCCGGCGTGATGGCGCCCGAGGGCTCCTGCGGCCCGGTGCTCGAGGGCATCGAGGTGCGGGTTTGCGACGAGGCCGACCAGCCCTTACCGGTGGGCCAGCCGGGCGAGCTGCAGTTCCGCTACGAGGGCAACATGCTGGGCTACTGGCAGCAGCCCGAGCTGACCGCGGCGACGCTGAAGGACGGCTGGCTGCGCACCGGCGACGTCGGCCGTCTGGATGCCGAGGGCAACCTCTACATCCTCGACCGCATCAAGGACATGATCGTGACCAACGGCTACAACGTCTTTCCCAAGGAGGTCGAGCTGGTGCTGCACGAGCACGCCGGGGTGCAACAGGCGGCGGTCGTCGGCCTGCCCCACGAGGTGCGCGGCGAGGACGTTCATGCCTTCGTCGTGCGCCGGCCCGAAAGCCAGGTAGCGGCCGACGAAATTCTCGACTGGTGCAACCGGAACCTGGCGCGCTTCAAGGTGCCGCGCGGCATCGATTTCGTGAGCGAAATGCCGCTCACGGCGTCGGGCAAGATCCGCCGGTTCGTGCTTCGCGATCAGGCCCGGGAGGAGCGTTTGGGTTAGGCCGTCTACCCCGCCTTGGCCGCCCGGGCGGCGCGCTTGCGGGCGTGGGGGTCCAAGAGGCGCTTGCGCAGCCTGATCGAGCGCGGCGTCACTTCGATCAGTTCGTCGTCCTGGATGTAGCTCAGCGAGGTTTCCAGATCCATCAACCTGGGCGTGGTCAGGCGCACGGCGTCGTCCTTGCCGGCGGCCCGGATATTGGTCAGCTGCTTGGCCTTCAAGGGGTTGACCTCGAGGTCCTGGCCGCGCGTGTGTTCGCCGATGATCATGCCGGCATAGACGGCCTCGCCCGGCCTGATGAACATGGGCCCGCGCTCCTCCAGGTTCCACAGCGCATAGGCCACCGCGGCGCCCTGGTTGGTGGAAATCAGCACGCCGTTGGAGCGCCCCGGAATGTCGCCGCGAAAGCGCCCGTAGGAATGAAAAACCCGGTGCATGACGCCTGAGCCGCGGGTGTCGGAAAGAAAATCGCCGTGATAGCCGATCAGGCCGCGAGTGGGAGCCAGGAAGGTGAGGCGCGATTTGCCGGCGCTTTGGCGCATGTCGATCAGTTCGGCCCGGCGCTGGCCCAGTTGTTCGTGGACCGGACTGGCGTGCTCGTCGTCGACGTCGATCTGCACCTCCTCGATGGGCTCGAGGCGCTGGCCGCTTTGGGGATCAATCTGGTAGAGCACGCGGGGCCGGCTGATGGAAAGCTCGTAGCCTTCGCGGCGCATGGTCTCGATGAGCACGCCGAGCTGCAGCTCGCCCCGGCCGGCGACCACGAAGGCGTCGCCCTCGGGGGCCTCGCTGATGTCTATGGCGACGTTGCCCTCGGCTTCCTGCCAAAGGCGCTGGCGGATCACCCGCGAGGTCACCTTGCCGCCGTCGCGGCCGGCCAGCGGCGAATCGTTGATACCGAATGTCATGGCCAGCGTCGGCGGGTCGACGGGCTGGGCGGCCAGGGCCTGGCTCACCCCGGGATCGGCGATGGTGTCGGCCACGGTGGCTTTTTGGAAGCCGGCCACGGCGACGATGTCGCCGGCCTCGGCCTCGGCCACCTGTTCGCGCTCAAGACCGCGAAAGGCCAGCAGTTGCGTGATGCGGGTCTCCTCGATGAGGCTGCCGTCGGGCGCCAGGGCGCGGACCTGGGCATTCCTGTGCAGGCGTCCGGCGTGGATGCGGCCGGTGAGCAGGCGGCCGAGGTAGGGGTCGGCTTCCAGCGTCGTGGCCAACATGGCCATGGGGGCCTCGGGGCCCTCGGTCTCGGGCGCCGGCACGTGGGCCACGATGAGGTCGAAAAGCGGCTCCAGGCTACCGCCTGGCGCCGCTGCCTCGACCGCCGCCCAGCCCTCCTTGGCCGAGGCCACGAGCAGGGGGAAATCGAGCTGTTTCTCGTCGGCGTCGAGGGTGATGAAGAGGTTGAAGATTTCCTCGTGGACTTGGTCGATGCGGGCGTCGGAGCGGTCGGCCTTGTTGATCACGACGATGGGCCTGAGACCCTGCTTCAATGCCTTGGCGGTGACGAACTTGGTCTGCGGCATGGGTCCTTCGGCGGCATCGACCAGGATCAGCACGCCGTCGACCATGGAAAGAATTCGTTCCACCTCGCCGCCGAAATCGGCGTGGCCGGGGGTGTCGACGATGTTGATGCGCACGTCCCGCCAGGCCACCGAGGTGCACTTGGAAAGGATGGTGATGCCGCGCTCGCGCTCCAGGTCGAAGCTGTCCATGGCGCGCTCGGCCATCTGCTGGTGGGCTCGCACGGTGCCGCTTTGGCGCAGCAGCTGGTCGACCAGCGTGGTTTTGCCGTGGTCGACATGGGCGATGATGGCGATATTGCGAAAGGGCATTTTGGGCCGAGAGGGGGCAGGCGCCGGGGGTGGCCGTCGGCCCGGCTGTATAGCGCCTTAGCCGTCCGGCGCCAAGCCCTGATGCGGCGTAGTGACGATGCGATCGACGAGAAAATCCGTCAGCGGCCGGTAACCGAAAGGGGCCAACACGTAATGCTCGATAAAGGCAATCCCGAACATCAAGAGGACGGCGATATAGAGCTTGCCGATGAGCAGGGTGAGCAGCGCCAATTTGGCCAGACGGATCGCCCAGGACCAGTTCTCGCAGCGGCTTTCGTAGGCCTGCGTGAGGTCGTCTCGGGGGTATTGGCGGCTCATGGCCCTTTGCCGGTCAGGCCACCACGGCCTGGAAAACGAACCCCGTGGTCACGGCGATGGTCAGCACGGCAGTCAAGAACGCCGCGATCATGGGCAGGCGAAACATGCGCTTTAACATCACCACCTCGGGCAGGCTGGCCCCGGCGGCGCCGATGATCAGGGCGGCGATGGCGCCCAGTGCCACGCCCTTGGCGGCCAGCGGCAAGACCATGGGCACCATGGTGCTGGGCCGCACGTATAGTGGAATGCCGATCACCGCCGAGGCAGGGATGGCCCAGGGGCTGTCGGAACCGGCGACGGAGGCGAAGAAATCCTGCGGCACGAAGCCGTAGGTGAAGGCGCCGATGCCGATGCCGACGATGATGAAGGGCAGGAAGGTGCGGAACTGGCCCACGGCGTCGATCAGCAATTCCTTGAGGCGGGCGCGGTCACGGAAGAGGCGCGCCGCGGCGGCCCGCACCGTGGTGTCGTTGGGCGGCGTCGCTTCGGGGGTGGCGCCGCAGGAGGTCTTGGTGACCAACAGGTCGGCCCGGATGAAGCGGTCGAAGCCGAAGCGGTCGAGCAGATAACCGATGATCACCGTCAGCGTCAGCGCCATGGCGACGTAGACGATGGTGAAGCGGATGCCCAGCGCCATCCAAAGCAGCGCCACCAGCAGCGGATTGACCAGCGGCGAGGTGAAGAGGAACGTCATGGTCGGGCCGAAGCCCGCACGTGCCTTGATCAGCCCCATGGTCAGCGGAATGGTCGAGCACGAGCAAAAGGGTGTCAGCGCCCCCAGCCCGGCGCCCACGGCATAGCCGTGGCCGCGGCGCGACGACATGATGGCGCTGATGCGTTCGGCCGGAAAGAGCTCCAGGATGATGCCCACCAAAAAGGTCACACCGATGAACAGCACCGTCATCTCGGCCGACACCACGGCGAAGAAGATAAGCGAATCCTGCAATTGCGGAAGATAAACCGAAAGCGGCATCAACTTACTCCTTCAGCCGGGCAGCATTGATCGAGGGCATCGGCCAGCGCCCGCAAGCTGCTGGTCAGCGCGCCATAGCGCACCCAATAAAAAACCACTTTGCCCTGGCGTTCGCACTCGACGATACCGGCCTCGCGCAATACCGCCAGATGGCGCGATACCACCGAGACGTCGACCGGGCTGCGCGCCGCCACCTCGCCTACCGGCAGACCGTCCCGCGACTGCGCGAGCGTCAGCAGCATGGCCACGCGAGTGGGATCGCCCAGCGCCTTGAAGAGGCGGGGCTCCAGCAAACCTTCAAGGCCGGAGCCCGGCGGGCTTTCCTCGGCCAAGTTCGAGACCACTTCCAGGGGCGTCGGTTGGGATTGCATGGGGGCTGTTCCTTGTTAGCGGCCATGTATATTTGCGCAATTGTGCAAATATGTCAATGGGCAGATGGTGATTTATCAACCCATTGAAAACAAGGAAAATTATTGCCGTGCCGTGGTGATCAGCGCGGCAGGCCGGAGGTGCCGGTGAGGAATTCGTCAACGGCGCGGGCGCACTGGCGGCCCTCGCGGATGGCCCAGACCACCAGCGACTGGCCGCGCCGCATGTCGCCGGCGGCGAAGACCTTGTCGACCGAGGTCTGATAGTCGACGGTATTGGCCGCCACGTTGCCGTCCTCGTCGAGGCCGAAGCCCAACTCGTCCAGCAAGCCGTCGAGGCGGGGGCGCAGAAATCCCATGGCCAGCAGCACCAGGTCGGCCTTG
>MPMA02012089.1_pt1 | contig 21257 bp, 14 predicted proteins | sample 1617361 | NCBI WGS metagenome assembly MPMA02 (sample SAMN05944807, study PRJNA350692) | marine metagenome | biome: marine; feature: ODZ; material: water; isolation source: 180 m water sample filtered on 0.2 um supor filter | place: Pacific Ocean | collected 2012-04-08 | depth 180m m | reverse complement strand
TCGCAGCCGCACTTGGTCGCGATAACGCCGGCCGCTCCGGCGCAGTCGCTTGATCAATTCCGGCGTGGCCTCGCGGGCGTCCGGACCGAGATTGGCCAGCGCGGTAGCGGCCCAGAAAAAGACCTGTTCCTGATCGTCATCAAGCGCATCGACCAATGCCGGTACTGCTGCCTTGGCCTCTGGGCCGAGCAACGCCAGTGAGCGGGCCGCCCCGCGCCGGGTGACTTTGTTCCCGTCGTTAAGGTCGTTGATCAACTCCTCCACATCGGCGGCAAACGCCTGCCCGACGGCGATCAGCATCGCCCCCAACATCAGCAGGAGAAATGTGTTGCGTGCGTTCATTCTCGCTTCACCCGGCAGCCCCGGACTCAAGTCAGTAACGGCAGCGGGCCGGTGCTGTCGTTGAACGATTCGACCGTCGCCCCGGCTTGGTTGAGCATCGTGACGAACAGGTTGTTCAGCGGTGTGTCGCCGGAGTACTGGATGTGCCGGCCCGACCGGATCCATCCGCCGCCGTGGCCCGCCAAAATGACGGGCAGGTTTTCGTTGTTGTGGCGGTTGCCGTCGCTGATACCGCTGCCGTAAACGATCATGCAGTTGTCGAGCAACGAGCCGGCGCCCTCGGGGATCGATTTCATCTTTTGCAGCATGTACGAAAGCTGCTCGATGTGGAAGGTGTTGATCTTGCTGATCTTGTCGAGCTTATCGCGTTTGTTTTGGTGGTGCGACAACGAGTGGTGCCCCTCGTTCACGCCGATGGGCCGGTAACTGCGGTTCGAGCCGGCGTTGGCCAGCATGAAGGTCGAGATCCGGGTCACGTCGGTCTGGAACGCGAGGATCATCATGTCGCCCATCAGCCGAATGTGTTCCCCGTAACTGTCTGGCACGCCTTCCGGTTTATCCAACCCGGCGAGCATGTCAGCTTGCGGGGCATTGCCGGTCTCGGCACGCTCTATGCGCTGTTCAATCTCCCGAACGGCAGTCAGATATTCGTCGAGCTTTTGGCGGTCATTGCCGCTGACTTTGTTCGTCAACGCCCGGGCGTCTTCCAGCACAAAGTCGAGGATGCTTTTCTGGTAGCGCTGTCGTCTGGCCAGGCTTTCGTTGCGTTCACCCTCGCGGTCGTTTCCAAATAGCCGCTCGAAAACCAGACGCGGGTTGGTCTCCTTGGCCATCGGCGTGGTGCTGTCGCGCCACGAGACGTTGTTCGAGTAGGCGCAACTGTAGCCGGAGTCGCATTTGCCGGACTGCCGACCGCGCTCGGTGCCCAACTCCAGCGAGGCGAAGCGCGTCTCATGGCCGATCCGCTGCGCGGCGAACTGGTCCACCGACACGCCGGCGCGGATCTCTGAGCCTTCACTCTTGAGCGGCTGCACACCGGTCAGGAACACCCCGGCGCTTCGGGCGTGGTCACCGGGGCCGTCGCCGTTTGCGCGGCCCTTGTCCTGCGTCAACCCGCTGAGCACGCAGAGGTCGCGCTTCACGGGCGAAAGCGGCTTGAGGATGCGCGGCAAATCGTAGTAAGCGCCGGTTGCGGCTGGTTTCCATTCCTCCATGTGGACGCCGTTGGGCACGAACAGGAACGCCATGCGTGTCGGCGGCCGGGTGTCGGCGGCCATGGCGCGCACCGGTGTCATGCTCTCGAGCAGCGGCAACGATACCGCCGCGCCGAGGCCCTTGAGGAAAGTGCGCCTGTGCAGGTGTTTTGGGTTACTCATCGTTCTCTGTTTTTGTGTTGCTCATCAGGAACGGCTTGCTGTTCACGACGCCGTTCAGCAGCGCCGAAAACCGGTAATCGTTGCTCATCAAACCGTTGCATACTTCCTCGATCGCGCACTTGTCGTAATACTCCAGGCCGCGTCCGAGGGCGTAAGTTAGCATCTTCGCGCACAGGGCGCGAATGAAGGTCTCCTTTGATTTCAGCACTTTTTTCAATCCGTCGGCGCCGTCAATTTTCTCGCCGGTCGGCAGCTCGCCGGTGGAGTCGATCGGAAATTTGCCATCCATGTCACGCCATGCGCCAATGGCGTTGTAGTGCTCAAACGCGAATCCGATCGGATCCATCTTCTCGTGGCATGTGGCGCACTCCGGCTTGGCTCGGTGCTGCTCAAAGCGCTGGCGCATCGAGCCGGCTTGGACTGATTGCTCGTCCTCGCTCAACAACTCAACGTCAGCCGGTGGTGGTGGCGGCGGGGTGTCGAGAATCTGCTCGAGGATCCATTTGCCACGGCTGACCGGTGAGGTGCGCGTGGGATTTGAGGTGATCGTCAGGATGCTCGCATGCGTCAGGATGCCGCCCCGGCCACTCCCCTTGGCCAAGCTCACCCGCTGGAATTTCGGGCCGCTCACGCCGTCGATGCCGTAGTGCTTGGCCAGCCGACCGTTGAGGTAAGTGAAGTCGGCATCGATCAGCTCCATCACGCTGCGGTCCTCCTTCATCAACGCTTCAAAAAACAGCTCCGTCTCCATCTTCATCGCCGCCCGCAGACCGTCGTCGAACGTGGGAAATATAACCGGATCCGGTGCGACCCCCTCGAGGTTGCGAGTCTGCAGCCATTGGCCGCCGAAATTATTGACCAGCGCGTTCGAGCGCGGATCGGCCACCATACGCCGCACCTGCGCCGCGAGCACGTCCGGCTGGGTCAGCTCACCGCGCTTGGCCAAGCGGAACAGCTCGGCGTCTGGCATGCTGCTCCACAGGAAATACGACAGCCGCGAAGCCAGCTCCCAGTCATTGAGCGGCCGGATGGGCTCGTCCTTCACCGGGCGTGTGTCCAGCTCCCAGCGGAACAGGAAGTGCGGCGAAACAAGTATCGCCTGGGTGGCCAACTGCATGCCTTCCTCCAGCGAGCCGCCATCGGCTATCACCATGTCCACAAACGACAGCAGGCGATTGACCTCTTTGGCGGCGACTGGCCGGCGGTACGCTTTTTCGGCGAACTGCTCCAGCGACTCGCGGGCGACTTGGCGCTCCTCGCCCGGCTTGGGCAGCCGCACGATTACGCGGCGGTGCGACTCCGGCAGACTCGGCTGCGGCGCGTCGAGCGGACCGATCATCGTCGTGCTTTTGACGAACAGATTCCGGTCGCCACGCAGCGCCGGGTCGGGCGAGTCGTTGTTCACGTAATTGTTCAGGTACGCGATGGAGATTTTGTGCGCTCCTTTTCCCGGCTTTAGTTTCACGGCGAAATCGCGCCGCTCATCCTTGAGCACTTTCACCTCAAACGTGTTCACCGGGTTGCCGTCGAGCCGGACCTCCATGCTCGGCGGCTCCGGGCCGGCGAGCGTCGCGTAGGCGTTGATGAGGAGCACATATTCGCCGCCAGTCTTGAACGGGTAACGTATGTCGATGCTGCCATTACGCCACATGCCCCAGTAATCGTCGTTCTCGATTCGCACCGCTTGGCTGTCGTTCCTCGTGCCCCATTTTTTCGCGCGAATGCGCTGCTCGGGCGGGTACGGCGGGATGTCGGTCCGGATCGCCTTGGCGGTGATCTGCTCTGCGGCACGCAGATATTTCTCCATTAAAATCGGCGAGAGGGAGAGTACATCACCGATGTTGTCGAAGCCGTAGCCGACCTCGTCGTTGGGGAAGTCCGCCGCCGGTTGATAGTCCACCCCGAACAGATCGCGGATGGTGTTGTTGTACTCACTGCGGTTGAGGCGGCGCAGCGTGACGCTGCCGGGGTTCACCGGCACAGCCGGGTCCGAGCAATCGAACTTGGCCAACTCTGCATCGATGAACTCGACCAGCAGCACCAGTTCCTCATCGGCGGGTTGCGGTTTTTTCTCCGGCGGCATCTCGCGCCGGTGCAGCATGTCGTAAACCTTCTCCCATGTGTGCCCATTCCTGATAAATTCCGGCTTTGCGCCGAGTGCCTCCAGGTTCAAGTCAGCCTTGGCCCGCTTGTTGCCGTGGCACTTGTAGCAATACTTCTCGAGCAATGGCAGGACGTCCTGGGCAAACTCCGCACCGTCAAGCGCTTGGCCAAATCCAGCGCCCAGCAGCAGGCAAATTGCTCGTCTGCAGAAAAAATCCATACGCGTTCAGGAAAACTAGCCCAAATTAAACGCTCCCGCCAGCCAGCATATTCAATACGCCTGGGTAGATTATTGAGGTTACAGAAACATTTATCGCGGAAGCATCTCCGGCAGGTCAGCGATGACGTAGGCCATCACGGCCATGGCGGCGACGCAGCGGTTGAACTCCACCGGATCAAGCTTGTCGATTGTGTCGGCGTCGGTGTGATGAAACCAAAAATACTTTTCGCGATCCACCTCAAGATGCATCACCGGCACGCCACCCCGCACCAGCTTGAGCACGTCCGCGCCTCGGCAGCCCTTGGCGATGTCGGCGGCGGCGATCGGGTCGAGCAGTTTGCCGACACCACGGATGATCTCCATCCCCCGACCGCTGCCGAGGAAACCGAAGCCAGTCGGCTGGAACACCCCGGCATCCGACTCGATTGCAAGCGTGTGCCTGGCCAAGTCCGCCTCGTGCCGCTTGGCATATTGCCTCGCGCCGCGCATGCCGTTCTCCTCATTCGTCCACAACACCACGCGCACGGTGCGCCTCGGCTGCAGTCCAAGCTGGAGTATCAACCGCGCCGCCTCCCACGCAGCAAGACAGCCGCCGCCATCGTCCATTGCCCCTTGGCCAACGTCCCACGAGTCGATGTGGCCGCTGACAATGACGATCTCCTCTGGCTTCTCTGTGCCGGGAATCTCCGCGACGACGTTCCGCGAAACGCCGTCGGCCAGCATACGCGCCTCCATCTTGAGTCGCACTCGGACCGGCTCACCGCGGGCCGCCATGCGCGAAAGCATGTTGGCGTCCTCAAGCGAGATTGCGGCATGCGGGATTTTTTTCACGCCATCGGCGTACGACATGCCGCCGGTGTGCGGCGTCTGCATCGAGAACGGCCCAACCGACCGAATCAGGCTCGCCACCGCCCCGGCCCGAGCCGCGTGGATCGCGCCCTGCGTGCGGACAGTCACCGTCTCATGATACTCGGTGAACGGCACGTTGAAGAGCACGATTTTGCCCCTGGCCTCGGCGGCACGCTGCTTGAGATCGTCAAACCCGCTGACCACCAACACGTCAGCCGTAAGGCCTTCGGGCGACGTGCCGACGCTGCCACCCAAACCGAGCATCGGCAGCTCGCGGTGGCGCGGCGCGATCAACTCAATCGACTCGTTGCCGCGAACCCAGCGCGGCACCGTGACCTCCTCTCCACGAACGTTTTGGAAGCCGTCCATTTTCATCTCAGCGAGACACCAATCGATGGCCGACTCAAGATTGGTAGAGCCAGTAAAGCGGGGCCCAAACGTGTCGCACATCGTGGCCAAGCGCGAAAACCCGAATACACTGTTCGTCGCCGCCTGGATCAGCCGCCGCGCTTCCGGCTGATAATCCGCCGGCGAACTGCCAGCAGCAAACCCACTCGCCGCCCCCAAGCAAAGCGGCAGACAAAGGAGGAGTCGTTTCAAATTCATCGATAAAAATTATTTTCCCAGGCGCACCGGCTGGAGCCATGCGCGTTCTTGTTCGCCGGCGACGTACGGGTTGGTCATCTTTTTTGAGGACATGATCTCGGCACGGACGTACAGCTCGTCGCCGTCGAAGGTGTAGCTTGGCTCAAGCAACTGCGATTGGCCAAGGATCTCGCCAATGCCGGCTTGGGCTGTCTTGAGCGAGTTGCGCTTGGCCAAGTCGTTGTTGCTCTTAAAATTCTTTCGCGTGCCGATGAACCACGTGGTGTATGTCACGCCTTTTTCCGGCTGGATGCGAAAGCTGTATTTGCCCTTGGCCAAGCGGATGTCGTCCACGGCCACACCACTCGAAGCGTAGAAGTCGCCTCGCTCCATCGCCACGATGATCGACTCAGGCGTGAGCGACTCGGCGCGAACCATCACCCAGCCACGGCCGGTGTTGCTCTGGCCGACGGCGAGATCGTGGTAGTTGTGAGCGTCGTCGGTGCCCAGGCCTAACAGCAACGGCAGCTTGTGGACGCCGAGCCGGTAGGCGTTGATCACGTCCCAAATCTGTCCGGTGCTTAAGTGCTCCTTGTCGCCGTAGTTGTTGACGGCCGGGTGGCCATTATACACCTCGAAAAACTGTTCGCCGCGCAACTGGATCATGTCGGCCGGCTGGATCGCCCAGCCGAAGTTTGGGTGGTTGATGTGCGGGAACATCGGCTGGCCTGTGGCCTTGCGCTGCGCCAGCACGGCGTCGATGTTTTTCTGCATTGTCGCCGCCACACCTGCTCCGCCCTGGGGCGGGATCTGTTTCTTGATGTTGGTGACGTTGATGTGAATCGGTTTTCCCTGGAACTGGTCGGATAATTCCTCGCTTTGCATCAGCAGGAAGCTCCCCGGCACAGCTATCTTTGCCTTGTACTCGGCAAACGTCTTGAGCCGGACTTGCGGGACACCCTTGACGACCTTGTGCTCGACCCACCCATCGCCAAAGTGTTTAAGATATTTATCGAATGCCCGCTGGCCGCCGGCGTTTTTCTCCCGGTGAATCCAGCGTTCGCCCTCAGCCAGCACGTTGTGGTCGGAGATGGCGAGGAAGTGGTAGCCGTTGCTGCGATACCAGTTGGCGATCATCTCGGGGTAGTCGTCGCCGTCGCTCCAGAGTGAGTGAGTGTGGAGGTTGCCCTTCCACCAGCGGGCGTCCTCGGCGGAAAGGGTCGATGCTGCCAGCACGAAGGCGATCGTGAGAAAGAACTTGGTTTTCATGCGTTGAAGTGGGCGAGCGTAGAGTTTCAAGTTTCCAGATTCAAGTTTTCAGTCGGCACTTGGGCAAGCGCCTGGCCAAGGTCACTGCTTCGGAGTGAAGACACTGGCGAGGATGGACTCCTTGGTTTTCCAGAGGAGAGACATGGTCATCGACACCGGGATGAGCACGAAGGCCATGAAGAACCACGGCCGGAAGTTGGCCGCCATGGCCACGAACCGAAAGAGCAGCTCGGGCGGCTCGTTGATGAGCGATATCAGGTACATGGCGCCAAAGCCGATCGGCGTCATCGCCAGCAGCACTCGATTCATGCGGGAAAACAGCTTCGCCTCAACTCGAAGCGTCTCGTCCGGCAGCATGGCGGCGAGACGCGACAACATCTTGTTGAGCGCCATCAAGTAGGCTACGAATGCCAACGCCAGCAGCCAGACGGCGTTGGCGAAGTAAAACTCGTCCGGGACGCGGTGGTGCCAGTGAAGGAATGGCGACAGCCCAAGGTTGAACAGACCCATGAGTTTCGCCTGGCCAAGCGCTCCCTGCCAAACACGTTCCTGTGGCTGGAAAGCGCCCAGCAGCCACAGTCCGCACCACAGCATCCCGAAAGTCACGGGCGGGAGCAGCATACCCATCGGCCAAGCGGCGTCGGTCCAGTTCGAGAGGGTGGACATGATGCTGACCACCATTGCGACCGGCAGCCCCCAGAACAGCATCGACGTGCCGCGGACCACCCGGGCCAGCGCCGGGAGCAAATCGGGTTGTGCGTCGGTTTCGTCCATCATCACTGGTTCAGGCAGGTCTGGTCACGAAGGTCGCCGGTGTAGCCGGCAAGCAGCCGCATGCCCTCAGACGACTTGAGCTGGTCTTCGGTTGGGATTGGGAGGAATCGCTCATGCCATCCCGCGAGGGACGCGCACTATACGAGGGCGCGAAGCGATTTCAACCGCGAAGAAAAGCGGCTAACCTATTTGTCCCCGGCCACGAAGGTGGCCACCACGGGACGGTGATCCGAGCCGTGGCCCCAGTCGGCCACGACCGGGATCCACGAGTTGGCTCGATCCAATTCCTTGGCCATGCCGGGGCTGAGCAGGATGAAATCAATCCGACTGTACACGTCCTCGACGCCGTAAAAATGGGTCCACGACACATTGCGTGGGAACCATTTCGCGTTGATGAGGTTCGGGCCGGTGTCGCCGTTGCGCTCGCCAGGGCGCGCGTCGATGAGCTGCGACTTGCCCCGGCCAACGAGCGCCTTCACCGGCTTGGAATTGTAATAGTCGTTGAAGTCGCCGAGTACGGCGAAGTTCATTTCCGGGTCAGTCTTGAGCCTCGCGTCGATGATTCGCCGCAGCCGGTACGCCTCCTGCAGGCGCATCTCCGCCTCGTCCGCCACGGCCACCTTGCGTTTCGATTTCAGGTGCGCCGTGATCAGCGAGAACGAGTAGCCGCCCAACGCGAGCTCCACCTCGGCAAATCCGCGGCTCACGTGCAGCCGTCGGCCGTTGAGCAGGTAGCTCTCGTTATCGTGACGCCTGATTTTCCTGAACGGAAACCGGCTCAGATACGCGACATGAATCGCCGGATCGAACGCCGACAAATACTCCGCATGCGGCAGATCGAGCTCCTTGGCCTTGAGCGCTGCCTGCAACTCGGCCAACGCTGTTTTTTTGCCCATCTCCTGCAGCGCGATCACGTCCGGCCTGGCCGCAAGGATACTCTCGACAATCTTTGCCTGGGCAAACGGTTTCTTCATCGGCCGGTTTTGGATCGGCTCGAGAATATAATTCTCCACGTTGTACGTCGCCACGCGAAACGTCTGCTGCGCTTGGCCAAGCGGCCCCGTCAACGCGGCAGCAATAAAAAAAGTGCTTAACCTCATTTGTCGTTACTTCGCTTCGATGATGAAGAATCGCGCCGCTTGATCGGCTTGGACGCTGTAGGCGCCTGCGCCGCCGTCGAATTTCAGCGCCTCAGCCACTGGCTCGTACGGCCCGGCCACCACGCCGCTTGCCTTCACGGAGTAGCTCGCCGCAGGGCTCGCTTCCCAATCCAGACTGACCTCGCCGTCGGTCAAGCTGACGGAGATTGCGACCTCCGGGATCTCCACCACGGCGTCTTCCGTATACGGCGCGCCGCTTGGCCAAGTGCCGGCGGAGACGACCGACCCGGCCACCGTGCTGTGATCCGCGAATACCCCGTTCAGGCCGGGATGCCGCGTCATTGAGCCTTTGCCTGTTGGCTTGCCAAACTGGATGCGGTCGATGACGTGTCCGTCGGCGTTTCGCAGCGTAATTGTGTCTCCACTGTTATTGAGACCCAGCCCGCTCGTGCTCTCAGTGGCCGGCAACGCCAGCACGCCCTCGCCGAGCACCGGCTCGGAGCCGAACGACCGGCCGCCATACACGATCACTGCACCGCGCTTGGCCAGGACGTCGCCCTCGTAAAAGTTGCTCCGCAGCGCCACGGCATCGGAGACACTCCAACCGGCCAGATCCACGTCCGCTTGGCCAAGGTTGGCAATCTCGATGAATTCATCCTCCACACTGATCTGGTTCGAGTCGCTCGGCGTCTCGCGGTGCAGCGGGTTGTAATGGCCATCCGTCGCCTTGCCGGTCGGGTTAGCCAAAAACTCGGTGACGGCCACTTGCTGCTCCGCCACGCTGGGCACGTAAATGTCCCACTCCAGCGTCGCCACGCCTTCGTTGTTCTCCGCCTCAAGCGACAGGTCGAACGGCTCGCCGGCATCCGCCTCGCCGGCGGTCAGCACCAGCTTGGCCGTGACTTCGATGGCGGGATTTGCCGAGAGCAACCAGTCTCCCGTCGGCGTCACGGTCACCTCATTGCCCGAGGGTGACTTCACCACCGCCTCGATCACCGCAGTTTCGCCTGGCAGCAGAAAATGATCGGTGCGCGAACTCTCGATCGGCCGCCCGGGACGAATTAGGTTGTCGTATTTCAGCGTGAACTCGATCGTCGGCAGCTTCGGGCCGGAGATGTCCTCGATGCGTGTCGGCATCAATTGATAGCCACCTTCGCGCGGCCGGTCGTGCGTGTACTGCGAAAGCACGCCGGTGACGTTGACAACGGTGCTGGGAAACGGTTGGCCAATGATCGACCTGATGCGCGAATCAATGCGTATGGTAAAGGTCATCCCGTCGGCATCGGTCAGCGTGTAGTTGGCGGCGCCGGAAAACTTCGAGTCGCCGCCGCTGTCGATCTCCACCTCGCTGGCGACCACGAATGAGCCCTCGAGCGCCTCCATCGCCGCGGCGTCATCCGACTGCATGAAATCGAGCTTGGCCGCCTCGGGCAGGGCGTTGTTGCTGCTCACGACCTTAACCAGGTGCATGGCATTGCCGGCGTCCGGCACGAACTGCAGCAGACCGTAGAAGTGGCTCAGCGGCGCAGAGACGCGCACCTTGTCGCCGGGCTTGGGATGACTCGACTTGCCGCTGCGGAAATATACCGCGATCCCGGCCGTGCCGTCTTGAAAATAAAACAGCGAGTGGCTGCCGCCGGTCATGTTCGTGTGCGAGGTGACAATGCCCTCGGCGGTAAAGATGGTCTTCGTGTCCGACGGCTCGCGGTTATCATCAACCAGCGAGCGCAGGTGCTTGATGGTGACCACATCGCCACCGGGCGAGTCCTGCACTTTCAGCGTGGCGGTGTCGCTTGACACCACGCTGCCGCTGGCATTGCTGACCGTTACCACATAGTCGCCGGTATCATCAGCCGAAACGTCAGACAGCTCGAGGGCGCTCGATGTCGCCCCCCCAATATCCACCCCGTCCCTGCTCCACTGGTACGCCAGCGGCTCCGCACCGGTGGCCAAGACGGAGAACGAAATCGACTTGCCCGCAAGCACAGTTTGCGACACCGGCTGCGAGAGAATGGTCAGGACATCGACCCAGTCATCGTCGATCACGTCACCCAGAATCGTCCCGACTTTCAGGTTGTCGATCAGCATCGCGCCGATGTTATTGGCCTGCCGAAACGCGAAGCCAGTCACGTCCACAGCAGAGCCATTGTCGGTCGTGGTGACGCCTCCCGCCGCCCCGCCGTCCGGGTCGATCCAGAGCGTCGTACTAGCGTCCGCGAGGCTCATTGCGATGACGACCTTGTAAACCGTGTCGAGATGAAGGTCGTTGTCCACCACGGCGGTGGACGCTTTGCCCTTCGAGGTGACACCGATCCGGAACGCGCCCCCCTCCGCACCCGTGCTCTGGGCAACGATGCGCGCCCGGTAACCAAAACCGTCATCCCGGAAATGCGCGAAGTAACTCCCGGCGCCACTGGGCAACTCGGTGAACTCCACATCAAACGATGCGTACATCGTGCCGCCACTCGATTTCATGTAAGGCCCGCCTGCCAGCTTCGCGTGGAAGTCCTCCGTGTTGGCCTGCGTCAGGATTAGCTGCCCTTCGTACACCTCCGTCTGCTCGTTGATGCCGTTGTGGTTTTTCCACGTGTCCGCCGCCTGCACGACGATCGGGCCGTCGTCGTAGCTGAACGATTCGTCGAGAACCACCTCGGCCCGCGCCGCCACAAGACCGGCCGCTGCCGCCAAAAACATGAGCCCTTTTTTCACGGTTCAGTTGGTTGAAATTAAAGATACTCCGATAAAACAGTAGCCGTTTTATACATTCAAAGGCCCACCCTCATCCAGCCTGCGGCCACCTTCTCCCTAGGGGAGAGTACCGGGGTGAGGAAGAACGCTCAGCATCTTTTCGAATATGCGGCATATTGTTACATCGACGACTTACTCTTTTCGGAACGGCGCATTCCAGATCACGTCCGGATTTGACCCCTCGAATGTGCCCGCGCCGTTGGTGATCGAGTGCCGCGAAAAATAGGCTGCGTGACCGTCGATGAATGACAGCACGCCACCCTGCCCCTTGTGCCGCTCCGGGAACGCCCGCCACCGAGCCGCCGGGTTCACCGAGTAGTAAGGATTCCCCAGCCCCTCCGACGAACTGAAATACATGTCCATCATGCCGACCGTCGCCGAGGGGTTGGGCAAGTCGGTCGCCTTGGGCATCTTGGGGTACGGCAGGTACGAGTTCACCGTCCCGCGCTTGAGGTCGATGTTCATCGCGTAGCTGAAAAACCCGTGCCGTCCCCCGCCCTTCAACTGCTTTAGCTCCTCCGTCGTCATTGTGGCGTTTGGGCAGTGCCAAATCTTCCCTCGCCTGCGGGGAAACGGCAGGTTTTTGACGTTGTCCTGATACACCACCGTCGGCCGCTTCCAGTACTGCACCAGCGGTTTCTCGCCCATGAACGGCGGCAGCAGGTTAAACCAGGCGTTCGGGTCCTTCGGCGTGCCGGAGGGCGGCGGCGCGCCGGGGTATTTGCCATCGGCGCCCATGCCGTCGCGGGGCAGCAAGTCCTCGTTCTCCACAAGATAGATCTGCAGCCCCAAGCCCCACTGGCGCTGATTCGAGAGACAATTGGCCAGACGCGCCTGATCCTTTGCCTTGGCCAGGGCCGGCAGCAGCATCGCCGCCAAAATCGCAATGATGGCAATCACCACCAGTAGCTCGATCAGCGTGAATGCCGCCCGCCAACGGCTGTCCAAAAAACGGTTCGTATTAAAGAATAAGCTCCCCATGCAAGCAGTCCCGAGGCCCAAAAAAAGAAGCTACAACCCCAATCCAACAACGCAAGAAAAGTCGCGCGATTTGCGTTTTCAGGGTAGCGCTAGATTCGGCTACAGGGTTTTGCAGAAGGCTTCCAAGCGGTCCATGCCGGTCTGGATGTTCTCCATGCTAGTGGCGTAGCTGATACGGAAGTTGTTGTCGGCGCCGAAGGCGATGCCGGGGACGGCGGCTACCTTGGCCTCCTCGAGCAGGCGCTCACAGAACTCGGCCGACTTGAGGCCGGTCCCGGCCATGTTCGGGAACAGGTAAAATGCACCCTTGCTGTTGATGCAACTGATCCCAGGCATGTTGTTCAGTTGCTCGGCGGCGTAACGGCGGCGCTTGTCGAATTCAGTCAGCCATTTGTCGAGGTGATCCTGCGGGCCGTTGAGCGCGGCAACGGCGCCCTTTTGCGCAAACGAGGTGGCGTTGCTGGTGCTGTGGCTCTGCACGGCGTTGATGGCTTGGGCGATCGGCTTGGGCGCGGCAAGGAAGCCGATGCGCCAGCCGGTCATCGAGTAGGCCTTGGCCAAGCCGTGCACGATGATGGTGTGTGCCAGGTGCTCCTCGGAGAAGGTCGTCACGCTGGTGAACTTGGCTCCGTCGTAAACGAGCTTCTCGTAAATGTCGTCGCTCATGATGAGCACGCCCTTTTCGACGCAGACGTCGCCCAGCGCCCTGACCTCGTCCGCCGAGTACACGGAGCCGGTCGGGTTGCTCGGTGAGTTGAGAATGAACAGTTTCGTCTTCGGCGTAATCGCCTCGCGCAACTGCTCCGGCGTGACCTTGAATTCTGTCTCATCGGTGGTGTCGAGAATCACCGGCTTGGCCCCGGCAAGTTTGGCCATCTCAGGATAGCTGAGCCAGTACGGCGCGGGGATGATCACCTCGTCGCCAGCCTCGCAGGTGGCGTAGATGGCGTTGAAACAGGAGTGCTTGCCACCGCAGTTGACGATAATCTGGCTCGGTTCGTACTCGACGCCGTAGTCGCGCTGGAACTTGTTGGCGACCGCTTGGCGCAGCTCCGGGATGCCGCTACTTGGTGTGTACTTGGTGAAGCCGTCGGCCAGCGCCTGCGCGGCGGCGTCCTTGATGTGCTGTGGCGTGTCAAAGTCCGGCTCACCGGCCCCGAAGCCGATAACGTCCTCGCCCTGGGCACGCAGCTCCTTGGCCTTGGCCGAGATGGCCAGCGTCAGCGACGGCGCAAGTGACGCCGCCCGACTGGATATCGGATAGTCCATTAAAGTCTCTTGTTTTGTGGGAGCTTGGCCAAGCGCAATCAGCCGCCCACTTGGGCGCGGGCTTCCTCAGCCAACGGCGTGCTCAGGTAGCGCTCGCCGGTGGACGGCGCGAAGGTGACGATCATCTTGCCGGCGTTCTCCGGGCGCTTGGCCACCTCAAGGGCGGCGCAGACGTTGGCCCCGCTGGAGATGCCGCAGAGGATGCCCTCCTCCTTGGCCAAGCGGCGAGCCATGGCGAAGGAGTCGTCGTTGCTGACACGGACGCACTCGGTGATCTGGTCGCTGCCGTCCTCTCCCTTGAGGTGGAGGTTGGCCGGGACAAATCCCGCGCCGGTGCCCTGAATCTTGTGCGGGCCGGGCGTCAGCTCCTCGCCGGCCAGCGTCTGCGAGATCACCGGCGAGTCGGCCGGCTCCATCGCGATGGCTTGGAACGACGGCTTGCGCGAATTAATGACCTCGTAGCAGCCGGTGAGCGTGCCGCCAGTCCCAACGCCGGCCACGACGATGTCGACGGCGCCGTCGGTGTCGTCCCAGATTTCCTGGGCGGTGGTTTGGCGGTGAATCTCCGGGTTTGCCGGGTTCTCAAACTGCTGCGGAACCCACGAGTTCGGCGTCTCGGCAGCCAACTCGGTGGCCCGCTCGATGGCGCCCTTCATGCCCTTTGGCCCCTCGGTAAGCACAAGTTCGGCCCCGAGCATCGCCAGGAGGGTGCGGCGCTCGAGCGACATGGTCTCCGGCATAGTGAGGATCAGCCGATAGCCCCTGGCCGCCGCGACGAACGCCAGCGCTATGCCGGTGTTGCCGCTCGTCGGCTCGATGATGACGGTGTCCTTGGTGAGCACCCCGCTCTTCTCGGCGTCCTGGATCATCGACATCCCAATCCGGTCCTTGACGTTGGAGAGGGGATTGAAGAACTCGCACTTGAGCAGCACGGTGGCGTCGATTCCCTCGGTGACCTTGTTGAGCCGCACCAGCGGCGTGCGGCCAACTGTCTCCACAATGTCGTTAAATATATTAGCCATTTTTGTAAAAGATAGGTTGTTTTCCAGCCGGCTCCGTTGGCCCAGGCCGGATGTCCGGTTATTTCTTGGCCGCGGCCTGCTTGCGTTTAAGGTAGGCCTTGCGCCGCTTGCGTTTGATAACTTTGTTGTGTTGTTTGCCCATGACGTTTAACGATTGTCTCTCCGGAGAGCGGCCGGGGACTATGAAGACCGAAACAGACATGTTCAAACATTTTTTACTGGCTATCACCCTGATCGCCGGGCTGGGGTGCGGATGTAAATCCGTCGGGGACAGGAAGCCGGGTGATAACTACAGCCTCATCATGCTCTATCTGGAACAGAACAACGACGGCACCAAATACTCCCGTGAAATGGCCGTTTACAGGGCTGATCCGTTCATTTTTTACGTCAACAGCGAGCCGTTCCTCTCGACTGCCGATCTTGAAAAAGCCACACTGATGGAGGCCAGAGGCGGCTTTGCGCTCCAGTTTCAATTCAACCGCCACGGTACCGCCGTGCTCGAGAGCTTCACCACATCCAACAAAGGCAAGCGCATCGCCATCTTCTGCCAGTTCACCGAGCCGCGCGTCCTCGCTGCCCCGATGATCACCCAGCGCAACGCCACCGGCATCATCCGGTTCACCCCTGATTGCTCCCGTGAAGAGGGGGAACGGATCGTCAAGGGGTTGACCACGGCTATTAAGAAAATTAAGGGTAATAGTAAATGACGGGTCGCGCGAGGCTGCTGTTGATGATGGCGCTTGGCCAAGCCGCCGCCGCGCTTGGGCAGCCGTTCAGCCTGCCGACCCCCAACCAGGCGATCTTCGAGCCCGGCAAGGAGACCGACTACTTCACCCCCACCGTCAGCCGCACTTGGCCAAGCGGCACCTTCGGCTGTGTCCGCTCCGAGGGCTGGCAGATGCACGAGGGGATCGACATCAAGTGCACCCAGCGTGATGCCAAGGGCGAGCCGGTCGATCCCGTCAGCGCTGCCGCCGACGGCACGGTCGTCTATTTCAACGCAAAGCCCGGCTTGTCCAACTACGGCAATTACATTGTCATGCAGCATGAAATCGACCAGTTGACCATGTACACCCTGTACGCCCACTTGCGCCAAATGGCTGAGGGCTTAAGCGTTGGCCAAGCGAAGAAAACTGGCGAAATCATTGCCACCATGGGCCGAACCAGCAATACCTCCCAAGGCATCTCGCGCGAACGGGCGCACCTGCATTTCGAGATCTGCCTGCTCGCCAATCCCAATTTTTCTGCCTGGTACAAAAAAAATCTGCCGGGACAACGAAATGATCACGGCCGGTGGAACGGCCAGAACCTCATTGGCATCGATCCCTGGAAGCTCTTCCTTAGTCAGCGAGAGACCAGAGCCAGGCGACAGGCGTTCAGCCTGCGGGAATTCGTCCGTCGACAACCGGTACTCTACCGCGTGTTGGTTCACTCGCCGAACTTCCAATGGGCCAAGCGCCACCCCGGCCTGGTCGATCCGCCCACCTCACCCGATGCCATCGCCGGTTACGAGGTATCACTGGATTCTAATGGCGTCCCCGTTCGTTGCGTCCCCCGGGATGCCGGAGCCTTCAGCGACAACAAGCCAATCAAACTGCTGAACGTCGACACTGAAGCTTACAAACAGGCTCCCTGCCGAAAATTGGTTTTCAAAAAAGGTCAACAATGGGTAATCACGGCCAAGGGCCTTGAACACCTCAAGCTACTGGCCCACTAAGGGCCAAACAAAGGATCAACCTCCGGTCTTCCAACCTGCCCGAATACAATGTTTTATAAACCGGAAGGTAAAGTATCCTGCATATAATTTATTGTTTTTCTTTTCTTATTTATATTATTTTGTTTCACGGGTTCAGTGGGATAATGCGGCTGCGGCATGAACAAGATTGGGATTATTGGCGGGAGTGGATTGTACGAAATCGAAGGCTTTGAGGCCCATGAGTGGGTATCGGTCGACACGCCGTTTGGTAGCCCTTCTGATGAATTCCTGACCGGCCATTTGAAGGACAGGGATGTCGTCTTTCTCCCAAGGCACGGTCGCGGGCATCGCATCATGCCCAGCGAACTCAACCATCGAGCCAACATCTGGGCGATGAAACAACTGGGCGTCTCGTGGATCATCAGCGCCAGCGCAGTCGGCTCGCTTCAGCCGCAGTACTCGCCATGCGACATCGTTCTGGTCGACCAGTTCGTCGACAATACCAAGCAATCATCAACGCACACTTTTTTCGGAGGCGGGATCGTGGGGCATGTGACTTTTGCCGAACCGGTTTGCGAGGCCTTGCGAGCGATTCTCCTGTCGGCCACATCAGAGGCAGGGGTGAAGGCGCACGACCGGGGAACCTACGTCAATATGGAAGGCCCGGCCTTCAGCACACGAGCGGAGTCTCTCCGAAACCAAAAACTTGGATTCGGCGTGATTGGCATGACCAACATGGGGGAGGCCCGCTGCGCGCGCGAGGCAGAAATATCCTACGCCACCCTCGCCTTGGTAACCGACTACGATTGCTGGAAAGTAGAGGAGGAACCCGTCTCGGTGGAAACGGTCATTGCCTGTCTCCAAAAGAACGCCTCATCAGCGAAGGCAATCATCCGAAGGGCAATCCCAAAGATTCCAACCGACCCCGCTTGGCCAAGCCATAGGGTGCTGGACAATGCCATCATGACCGAGAAAAGCGCCTGGCCAAGCGATACCATTGAAAAACTTGAGCCAATTATCGGCCGGTTACTCTGACACTAATGTTCCACGTGGAACACTAAAAGTCGCTTAATCCTCGTTGTGGCGTACTGAAACTACCGAACCTGAACTGCCGGATTTTTTCTCCCTCCCTCGCTTGATCCAGACCATCAATAGGCTCACATCAGTTGGATTAATTCCTGAAATTCTTGATGCCAAGCCAATTGTTGCAGGCCGGATTTCTTTTAATTTTTGGCGCGATTCACTCTTCAGCCCAGGGATTTGATCATAATCCAGCCACTCTGGAATTGCCCTGCTCTCCATTTTCTTGAATTCGTCCACTTCTGACTCTTGACGCTCAATATAGCCAGCATACTTCACAGAGATCTCCACCTGTTCGGCCACTTCCGGTGCAATCCCTTTGTCAGGTTGAGGTAAATCTTCATGGCTGAAATCGTTTCGTTTGAGTAACTGTTCCAAACTGATGCCGTTATGTCGCTCCTCTCGAATCCTATCCAACTCCTTTTCCACATCTGCCCTCTTTTTTTGAAAACGCTCATATCTGCGATCGGACAATAATCGTATTCCTCTGCTGATTTCACACAAGCGCAGGTCGGCGTTGTCCTGTCTGAGCAGCAATCGGTATTCAGCGCGTGATGTAAACATGCGATACGGCTCAGCTGTGCCTTTTGTGATAAGGTCATCAATCAGGACACCGATGTAGGCTTGATCCCTGCGCAACACCATGCTCGGCTTGCCCTGTACTTTTAACGCTGCATTGATGCCAGCCATCAATCCCTGCGCCGCGGCCTCTTCATATCCAGACGTGCCGTTAATTTGCCCAGCTAAAAAAAGATTCGCACACGGTTTTGCCTCTAGCGTGGCTTTTAACTGAGTTGGAAAAACGAAGTCGTATTCCACGGCATAGGCCGGACGAAGGATTTCTGCGTTTTGGCAGCCAAGGATTGTGCGAACCATTTCATACTGCACATCGATGGGAAGACAGGTGGACAAGCCATTTACATAGATTTCATCCGTAGATATGCCTTCTGGTTCCAAAAAGATTTGATGCCGCTCTTTATCTGCAAAACGAACGATTTTATCTTCTATGGAGGGACAATACCGTGGTCCAACCCCCTCAATCTCCCCGGAGTACATTGGGGATTTATGCAGATTTTTCTTAATTATTTTAGATGTTTTATCACTTGTGAAGGTGATATAACATGGTATTTGACCGTTAACACGGTCCAAGATGGAACCTGGAGGATATTTCCCAGCTGAATGTCGGATATCCTTTGGATTGACTCCTGAATGTTCCACGTGGAACAAATCTTCTTTCCAGAAACTGAAGTAAGGAATCTGCTCGTCGCCTGTTTGTAATTCGGTTTTAGTAAAGTCAATAGAACGCTTGAGTAATCGAGGTGGGGTACCCGTTTTCAACCGCCCAAGTTTCAGACCCACAGACTGCAACGACTCAGAAAAACTACCGACTGAACCCTCACCAGTACGCCCCCCGCTCTGCTTATTGGAGCCGACATGTATCAAGCCCTTGAGAAATGTCCCGGTCGTAATCACCACCGTTACTCCCTCGTATCGGACATCCATTGTCGTCTCGACTCCTGTGATGTTTTCCGCTTTGTGAACCAACCGGGAAACTTGGTCTTGTGTGACGTCGAGGTTGGATTCGCGTTCGCAAATCCATTTCATTCTAAATTGATAAGCCTTCTTGTCACATTGTGCCCGAGGGGCTCGCACCGCTGGGCCTTTTTTCGTATTGAGCATCCGAAACTGCAGTCCGGTCATATCGGTACATATGCCCATTTCCCCGCCGAAGGCATCAATCTCCCGGGCTAGGTGCCCCTTCGCTAATCCACCAATCGCTGGATTGCATGACATCTGCCCGATGGTATCGGCGTTCATCGTCAGCATAAGTGTGGAGCATCCCATGCGCGACGATGCCAACGCAGCCTCTATCCCGGCATGGCCGCCACCGACGACAATCACGTCATATTTCTTTGGATAAAGAAACACGAGCTACTGTTTTTGAAAGGTCATTTCACTCAATGAATCGGAGTGCATTTTTTTAATGCCTCGGTCCTTCTGCGCTGAAAGGTGTTGGCAAATCATAAATACTTTTTCCTCCTCTCCTGGAGAGTTAATCCCTTCGGCAATTTCCTTGATCCTATGAGAAGAATTGTTATTTTTACTAAGAAAATCGACGATTTTGGCTTGTGAATTAATAACCTCACCGGCTGCTTTTTTACCGGCTTCAACTCCCGGTTGGTGGTAGGCGTTAACATTAATTAGGGATGAATAATAACCGACTGACCTTTCAAATAATGCCAATAGCACGCCCAAGTTAAATTCATTTATCTCAGTAACTGTGACTGTTATAGATTGTCTGTTGTTTTCATAAAGTGCATTGCGCGTCCCCTGATAAAATCCATCGAGGTAGTCGCCAGCGGTGATGCCATTATCAACCTCCATTGAGTCACCGGCACGATCCTTCAGCACACGGATGAAGATGACGAAAAAGTTGTGCACACCTTCACGGAGTTGCTGGATGTAGGCGTGCTGATCTGTCGAACCCTTGTTGCCGTAAACTGAGATGCCCTGATTGACGACCTGGCCGTCAAGGTCGCGTTCCTTGCCAAGCGACTCCATGATGAGTTGCTGCAGGTACTTCGAGAAAAGCTCGAGTCGGTCTTTATACGGCAGGATAACCATGTCCTTGGAGCCTCGACCTTCAACGGCGTAGAACCACATCGCCGCAAGTTGCGCGGCTGGATTATCAGCAAACGATTTTGCTCGTGTTACGGCATCGCACGCGGCGGCGCCGGCGAGCAACTGGTCAATGTCGCAGCCATGAAGCGCGGCCGGCAGCAGGCCAACCGCCGAGGTCTCACTGGTGCGTCCGCCGACCCATTCCCACATCGGGAATCGCCGAATCCAACCTTCCGCTGCGGCGATGTTGTCGAGCTTGCTTCCCTCGCCGGTGATAGCGACGGCGTGTTCAGCAAAGCTCAACCCAGCGGCTTGATAGTCGGCCTGCATCTCGAGCATCCCGTTGCGGGTTTCCTTGGTTCCGCCGGACTTGGAAATGACAATAACGAGCGTTTTACCTAATGAATTGGACAATTTAGCTTTAATTCCGTCGATTCCATCGGGGTCGGTGTTGTCGATAAACCAAGGGATCATCCTGTCCTTTCCGGGTCGTGCAAGGGCGTGTGCAACGAACTGCGGGCCAAGCGCCGAGCCACCGACGCCGATTATCAAAAAGTTTTCGAATGGCCCTTCCGCTCCCTGAATTTCACCGGTGTGCACCTTGGCAGCGAACGCCTTGATGCTGTCTAAGGCTCCGTCGATTGCCCGCCGGATTTCGTTTGTGGGAGCCAAGGCGGAATTCCGCAGCCAATAATGGCCGACCATTCGGTTTTCGTCGGGGTTGGCAATGGCGCCTGCCTCGAGTTCATCCATCGCGTTGAACGCTTTGGCCAAGCGCGGCTTTATTTGCTCGAGGAAATCCTCAGTGAATTTCATCCGGCTCAAATCCAGAGCCAAGCCGAGGGCAGGGAACTCAGTGTAATAACGCTGAAACCGTACCCAAAGATTTTTGTCGCCTGTTTGTGACATAATTTGATTAAAACTATCTTTCTGATGCCCGATGGCAGGCGGTCGAATGCAACACAATCTCTTGCCTAAGGCAACCCGATGTTCACGCGGCAAGCCACCTGGCCTAGCGCCTCGCAGAACGGATAATGGTTTCAATCCATTGATAAAGCTGTAACCATTTACCGGTTCGGATCGTACATCCCGCATCCACTTGGTTCGGGGCTTAGCGTATAATCTGCATATGAAAATTACATCTTTTCAATTAATTCTCGCGTTTGGCCTCTTGGCCTCTACCTATTCCAGTCTCACTGCACAACCCGCCGACCGACCGGG
>MPMA02226960.1_pt1 | contig 21260 bp, 9 predicted proteins | sample 1617361 | NCBI WGS metagenome assembly MPMA02 (sample SAMN05944807, study PRJNA350692) | marine metagenome | biome: marine; feature: ODZ; material: water; isolation source: 180 m water sample filtered on 0.2 um supor filter | place: Pacific Ocean | collected 2012-04-08 | depth 180m m | reverse complement strand
GTAGATGACCTTAATCCAAGATCCAACGGGGCAGTACCATAATAGACATTAGGCAACTCCGCCAATGTGACGTAGGTTGCAGTACCCTGCGAGATGGTATAGGTGCCTGTCACATCATCGGCACTGTAGTTCTTGTCGTCCATGCTGGCTGTGACCGCATAACTGGCCACAAATACCGGCTCGTTAGTGGAGCCATCGTATTTGACGATAACACTCCCCTCGAGACCCGTCGGCGTGGTGGTCACCGTTGCACCCGCAGCCTTCCCGTCGTAGTCTCTTGATAGATCGCTCAAGGCAATGGTTGCCGTGGCTTTTGAAACAGTCAAAACACCGTCGATGTATGCAAAACTGTAATTGTTATCCGCGCCCCCCGCGGCCGTAGTCGGGTAGGTCCCAACATCGCTGGTCGCCACCCTGCTCGAGGTGACGGTGGGCTGGGTGTCAATTGCACTAATAAAATCGCCGTTAACAAGACCGGCGAATGAGAACCCAATAGCACCAATAGCCTCCCCATAAATCTTCGCATCATCACTAGCGGTCACTGTCAAAACCGCTTTGCCGACGGTCAACTTGGCGTTGGCGGTGGTGATCTCGTAGTTGTTGTCGGTCCCCGCAGAAAGGGTGATATCATAATCACCAGCCCCACTTGTCGCATCCGCACCAATGGTTGCGGCAGGTGCGGTATCCAAAGCCGTGGCATCCTCGCTGTTCTCAAACCCGCTATAGGTGATGGTGGCGGCAGGATTGGCGCTGCCATAGGCTTTCGTTTTGGCATCCGCCGTCGCAGACAATGCCTTCTTGGCGATCACCAAATCACCGGTAACATAACCCAGATAATTGGCCTCATTAACGCTTCCGACAATGGCATAGGTCCCAGCATTGGAAGGACCGGTTACCCCTGTCACGGCTACCACAGCTGGTGTTTTTACATCACCAACCGCCTTACCTGTTGGCAACGTATCGCCTTCAACGTATAAAACTGCTGCAACAGCATCAACTGCTGCAATCGGCGCAACCAAGGTTGATCCCTGGCTGTAAGTCAGATCAACGGTAAGGCCTGCCGGATCGGTCGTCGTCGCGGCCACCTTGCCCGAGCCGTCATAGGTTGCCGCCAAATCGCTCAGGGTCACGGTTGCCGTGGCCTTGCCAATCACCAAAGAACCAGTTTTAGTTCCACGGTAAAGGGTAGAATCCACAGTGGCGGTCACCGTGTAGGTACCGGCATTGGTCGGGCTGGCAACAGCCGCACCCGCCGCGTCCGCGTAGGTCACCACCAAGCTAACATCAGCCACCGACGGTGTTGCTGTCACTGCCAAAGCGGATCCAGTGTAAGTCTGGGAAAGCCCCGTGAAGGTGATGACAACCGTATTCTTCTCGACCGTCAAGGTGCCATCCACATGGGTTATTACATAGTTGGCGGCAGCCGCGCCGTAAACCACTATGCCGTATTCCCCCAGCGAGGAACTTGCATCAGCACCCGTACCGACTGTCGCTTGAGTGCTGAGCACAGAACTATCCTCACCATTTTGAAGACCGGTATAGGTCAAGGTAAGAGCCGGATTAGCCTGCAAGTATTCCTTGGTCTGGTCATCCGCTGTGATGGTCAAGGGAGCCTTCAGGATTGTCAGGGTGCCCGTTGTGGAACCGCCATACCTCGTGTCATCGATCGTGGCACTCGCGGTGTAGACTCCGGCGTCAGTCGGGCTGGCAACGGTGTTGCCGCTGGCGTCCTTGTAGACAACGTCAATAGCCTGGACCGTGAGGGTGTTCCCGCTTGTGTCAGCCACTGAAGGCGTCAGTGACTGCCCTAAACCGGTATAGACAACGTCAGCATCAGCCAAGGTGACACTTGTCCCGGCTTTGCTCACGGTAAAGGTGTCTGCCTCATATGCGGATTCATAATCGTCTGTTCCCGCAACGTAGGCAGTGACCCTGACGGTGCCCGCGCTGTTCAGGGTGACGACATTACCGGTAGCCGACGCGGCACCGGTGACAAAGAAAAGGATCGGACGTTCACCGGTCACAGTTGCATCCACTGTGATTGGATCCGCACTGTAAACGATATCGGGAAGATCGGGCAACTCAAGGGTAGTTGTCGCCTTGGTGATGGTCAGCGTGCCCGTTTTGCTTCCCGCATAGTTGACATCGTCAATGGTTGCGGTGACGTAATAGGTTCCTTGGGCCGTCGGAGCGGCAACCAATACGCCGTTGGCATCCCTGTAAACAACGGTCACAGCCAAGCCCTCAACCGACGGAGTAGCCGTTACGCCCAACACCGACCCGGTGTAGCCCTGGGTGGTGTTGGACAAAGCTACCGAAGCACTTAGTTGGCCTACGGTTAAGGAACCGGCAGCATAGGTGATGGCATAGTTGCCGGATGAAAGTCCTGCAGGTGTAGACACATAGCTGCCCCCGTCCGATACCGCCTTATCGTAGCTGACGGTCAAACCGGCGGTATCCACAACAGCGGCAGTATCAGTTCCGGCAAAAGCGCTGTAACCCAGAGTTGCAGCCCATTCTGTGGCGGATGGGGCACCCAGACCGTAGGAAGTCGACAGGGAACCCAATGTAGCCGTCAGGGCTGCAGGATTGATGGTGTAACTGGCGGAAGTATCACCCGGATACCGCGTATCCGACACGGTCACAAGAACGGTGTAAGTGCCTGCATTTGCGGGACTTGTAACAGCTGCCCCAGCGCTATCCGTGTAAGTCACAGTGTGCGTCAAGTCTGCCGGAACAAGAGTCACGGCGGGAGCCTGAGCAGCACCGGTGTAGGTGACTGCAGTGTTGTCTATCGTAACCGATCCGATGGTCAAAGTCGCAGTGGCAGAACCTGAATAACTATCATCCACAACCGAAACAGATACTGCATAATCACCGGCAGTTGAAGGGGCCGTTATCGCAGCCACAGCTGCTGTTTTCACGTCACCAACCACCTTGCCATCTGGCAACGTATCGCCTTCAACGTATAAAACCTCTGCAACAGCTGCTGCAGGCGCAAAAGATCCGCCAGTATAGGTAGTTGTCACCGTCAAACCAGCAGGCACCGTCACAACCGTTACCGGTTTCTGGGACCCGTCGTGACTGTGACTGATTCCTGAAATGGTTACTGTTGCAGCTGCCTGTGTGATGGTCAGGGTTCCCGTGTCAGAACCGGCATAGTTCGAACCCGAAGTAATGGCAGCCGTTGCAGTATACACCCCCACACTTGTCGGGCTGACTACAGTAGCACCAGCTGCATTCTTATAGGTAACGGTATATGGCTCACTCAAATCATTGCCTGCGGAATCGGTCTGGGTTGGAGTCAGGGATTGGCCCGTGCCGGTATAAGCCACCGTGGCATCAGCCAAAGTAACCGTGGCCGAGGCACCGTTAACGGTGAATGATTTCACCACGGGTGCTGCCGGGTAATAATCAGCACTGCCATTCTGAAAAAAGAAAACCGAAACAGAACCCTTGCCCAGCGCAGTCAACAATCCGTCTGTATCCACACTTGCCGGCCCGGCGACACCGTAACTGACCGCCAAACCCGAACTGGATGTTGCAGCGACACTAAAAGGCGCGACACCATAGATGACGTCATTAATGCTGGGGGCACTGATCGTCTGCGACTGTTGTGCCTGCATGTTTCCCGGGAGGGAAAAAATCATGGCCGTAACGAAAGCGAGCGGACCCGCCATGTAGCGTTTAATTTTGGTACCTGTTATTTTTTTCATAGTTGAAATTAGTTCACCGATGAGGCCAAGCCGGACTGAAAACATCTGACCTGACATTCCTACAACTTATTCACAACCGCCGCGAAGTGGGCCAGAGAGCCAAACTCTTTGCAAGTCTTTTATTTACAAGAATATCGGCACTTCCAAGCGAACACCTTTTTGGGGCAATCCGAAGTAGAATTATGGGTTTTTTACTATTCTTTGGTTGGTTGTTTTTAATCAGTTCCTCAGAGGGCGGCTCCGAGCCGCACCAATTCCTCGGGGGAAATCAATTTCGCCCGAAAAAACTCTTCTTTTTCGACATTATTTTCAGATCACCTGAGACATATCTAAAATTGTAATTCATTGATTCCGAGCCACTTGGAACTATCGTGCGCTTTTTTCGTTTCCCTTTGCCTGTTTCAACCAACTTCGCAATTGCTGGTTTGACAAGGTTTTTCATCGATTCTCGGTTAACGAATCCCTTATAAATCAGTGTGAATTCAGGGATTTTTCCCCCATCCTCCATTTTTTTATCCTCAGCCTGGACAACCAATGGGGCTTTGGCGATGTCAACGGTCACCATTTCCGGCTTAGCTGGGTCAAACTGGTCATTACCCATTTGAATGGCAAAAACACGCACTTTCCCGGCCCCTTTTATGGTTATTTTCCCTTTTTTGTCGATCGAAGCTGGTCCATTCACGAAAATTGAAACCGGCAGTTTTGAACTGGATTTAGCCCTCACAACAAACGGTTTGTCACCGTATTTCTTGGCAGAAATACGGCTTATTTTGATGGTTTGAGCCTCCTTGGCTTCAAGTGCCGGCAAACCGGCCAACAGGCAGAACAATGCGGTTAGACACGCAATCGAGAACCGCATCGTACCCGTCCCCATCAGGATACTAGGCTGGTTGTTCGCCCTCAATTCTCGGGAGGTGTAGCGGAGAGGACTGCTTTTGGCAAGCCAATTTTGAAAAATAAGTTTGATTTCCAACGCCTGCTCAAAGCGGGATAGAAAAACTCCCAAATTAACGAAAAAAGTAAAATGGTAATGGTTCTTCACTGACTAACAGCCTATTAAGTTTTGTTTTTAGCACCGATTATGCCAATTATCTAATAGATAAAATGTGCCTCATTTGCTCATTTAGACGGTTGATCAAGTCGAATTCAAGTAGTCGAGGCACACATGACGCGTGGTTTTCGCGCATAAGTTGAGTTGAAGCTAAAATGATCAAAATCCCGGCAAACTCGAATGGAAACAAAACCGTCCCCATAAAAGGTCTTTTTAGGCATTTATTTCGCCTTGGCAACAATCATCGTCAAGTCATCCACCTGTTCCGCATTTTCGGAGAAGTCTTCCAGCGCATCAAAAACCGACTTGACGATCTTTGCCGCCTTCAAGTCCCGGTGATTGTTTACCGCCTCAAGGATGCGATCGGTGCCGAACAACTCCCCTTCCGGGTTGACTGTTTCCTCAAGGCCATCGGTCAACAGCACCAACACATCCCCCTTGGCCAAGCGGATCTGGCGGGACACGTTGTACTCCGCGCCGGGCATGACTCCCAACGGCATCCCGGTTCTCCTGAGTTCGCTCTTCACTTCGCCGTCAGGGCCGAGGACAAACGCGGGCGTGTGGCCCGCGCTGGCATGAACCAATGAGCGCTTCCCGGGATCGATCTTGACCAAGAGCATCGTCACAAACCGCTCCTTGCCGACGTCCTCCCCCACCATCGTGTTGGCACGGGTGAGGATCAGCGAAAGGTCATTGCGGTTCCGGGCGAGGAGACGCAAGTAGGCGCGAGTCTCAGCCATGAGCATGGCGGGTCCAATGCCATGGCCGCTCACGTCGCCGATGGCGAGCGCCAGTTGGTTGTCCGACGTGGTCAGGTAATCGAAGTAATCCCCACCGGTTGCCGCGGCGGGCTTGGACGCACCAGCGATGTCGAACCCTTCCATCTCCGGTGCCTTGCGGGGAAAGAGGCGCTGCTGGATTTCGCGGGCCACCCGGAACTGCTCCTCGGACTCGAGCATCGCCGACTGCTCCTTCAGTCGCTCGGTGATGTCGCGGGCGTTGACCACCACCCCGGCTATCGCCTCGTCGGCCAGCAGGTTGACCGCCGTGGTATCCATCACCCGCTCACTCCCATCCGCGGCAGTGAACCTGCCCTCAATGACAAATTGTTTCCCGTCTCGGCCAAGCCCCTGGCCAAACTCGGCCCGCAGCCGTTCCTGATCCTCGTCATGCGCCAGCGCGAACCAGTCCGTGTCGACCAGCGACTCGGCGCTCCTGCCCAGCACCCGCTCGCAGGCCGGGCTCGCAAATTGAATCATGCCCCTGCAATCCAGCACGGCAATGATGTCCGAGGTGTTCTCGATCAGCGAACGGTGGCGCAGTTCACTCTCTCGCAAGTCCTTGACGGTCTGCCGCCGTGAGGTCCGCACGGCGGCCTCGCGCAGTTCGCGCTCCACCGCCGGCACCAGGCGCGCGAGGTTTCCCTTCATCAGATAGTCGTGCGCGCCGGACTTCATCGCGGCCACGGCGGTATCCTCTCCGATGCCGCCCGAGACGATGATGAATGGGATGTCGAGCTGCGATTCCTGAAGCACCTCCAGCGCCTCCGGCGCGCTGAATTTCGGCAGATTGTAGTCGGCGAGGATCACCTCCCACTGCGCCTGGCCAAGCGCAGTTCGCATCGCGCCGGCGGTCTCCACCCGTTCGAACTCCGGCTCAAAGCCCCCCGCCCGCAGCAGGCCAACGAGCATGCGCGCGTCGAACTCCGAGTCCTCCACCACCAGCACGCGCAACGTGCGCTTCCCGTCGCCGGGCGGGTTGGGTTGGGTTGTCGTCCCGCTCATGATCCGCTTCGCTTGGCCAAACTAAACCGGCGGGCAACCTTTGCGAAGCCTAGTTTGCGTCGCAGCGTGTTTTGGTTGACAACGCTTGGCCAAGCCGGAAGCATGCCGTCCGAAGTCGCCATTAGTGCCATGAAACGTCTCGTCAATTTTCTTTTGCTCTTATCTCTCGCATCGGCCAGCGCCGGGACCTTCACTCTCGACACGCGCAGCCGCACCCGGGATGCCGCCGGTGACTGGGCTGTGCGACAGCAAAAAGTGCTTTGGGAGGCCAAGGCTACGGCGGTGATCGTCTGCGACATGTGGGACCTACACCACTGCAAAAACGCCGTCGGCCGCGTCGGCGAGATGGCGCCCCGCATGAACCGGCTCCTCAACACGGCCCGGGCCAAGGGCGCGCTAGTCATCCACGCGCCTTCGTCGTGCATGGAATTTTACAAAAACCACCCTGCCCGCAAGCGAGCCCAAGCTGCCCCCGCCGCCGCTACGCAACCCAAGGCCATCGAGAACTGGTGTCACTGGATCGACAAGGTGGAGGAAAACCAGGGCTACCCGGTCGACCACTCCGACGGCGGCGAGGACGACGACCCCGCGGAGCACGCCGCCTGGGCCAAGCACCTGGCCGAGCTTGGCCGCAACCCGGGCAGCCCGTGGAAGCGGCAGGTGGACCTGATCGAGATCGATGCCAAGCGCGACGCGATCAGTGACAGCGGCATCGAGATCTGGAACCTGCTCGAGGCGCGCGGCATCCGCAACGTGCTGCTCGTCGGCGTGCACACGAACATGTGCGTGCTCGGCCGCCCCTTCGGCCTGCGCAACATGGCGCGCAACGGCAAAAATGTTTTGCTCGTCCGCGACCTGACCGACTCGATGTACAACCCGGCGCGCTGGCCGTATGTGAATCACTTTCGCGGCACCTCGCTCGTCGTCGAGCACATCGAGCAACGGGTCTGTGCGACGACCACTAGCGACCAGCTGCTCGACGGTGAGCCGTTCCGCTTCGGGGGCGACACCCCACCGCACGTCGTGTTCATGATCGGCGAGAGTGAATACAACACCGCCTCGACCCTTCCAGCGTTTGCAAAAAGACAGCTCGGGTACCGCGGCATCCGCTGCACGTTTGTGCACGTGAATGAAAACGACCCGAACGATTTCGCCGGCCTTGGGGCGCTGAAGGAAGCCGACCTGCTCTTCCTGAGCGTCCGCCGCCGCACACCGCCCAAGACGCAGCTCGACCTCGTCCGCGCGCACTTGGCCAAGGGCAGGCCGCTCGTCGGCATCCGGACCGCCAGCCATGCGTTCGACCGGGAACCTTCCGGCGAACACCACGCGCGCTGGGCGAGATTCGACGACGAAATCCTCGGCGTCGACTACCGCAACCATTACGGCAACAGGCCGCCGAAAGACCCCGCCACCATCATTCAGGCCACGACTGCGGGAGCCAAACATCCCATCCTCACCGGCATACTGCACGATGCCTTCGAGGTCAAATCGCACCTCTACAAAAACAAGCCGGTCGCCTCCAACGTTTCAGTGCTGATGGCCGGCAGGCTCGCGGGCCGGGACGACATCAGCGAGCCGGTGGCGTGGACGAACGAGGTCAACGGCAGCCGTGTCTTTTACACATCACTTGGCGGCGTCGGCGACTTTTCGTTGCCGGCCTTTCAGCGACTGCTGCTTAACGGTGTCCTCTGGGCGCTTGAGAAACCGATCCCGCCGGCTGACCCGCGAGTGGTCGCCGGGAAATGAATCGATTCATGCCCAGCGAGATCGAACCCATCCAGCCGCGTGAACCGAAGATGAACCATGCTGTCGAGATGCGACACCGCGCCTTGGCCAACCAAATACGCACGGTGAAAAGCTACGGGGTGGGCAACCCGGAGATCACCCAAATGCTGGGGCTGGGCCGACTGCAACGCCAAAACATTATCATCGAGGAGGCGCAGCGGATCGTGGCGGAGTTTTCCGCCTACCCTCCCGAGTGGGCGCGTTCGTGAGCCGCCTGGCCAGGTCCCGATTGTTCATTTTTTCCGGGTCGGTACTTGGGTGACGCCTTTAGGTTTTCGGTTGGCCTCGGCGATGCGCGCATGCAGGCGTTTTGATAATTCCGCCACGATGTTTTTGTGGGCGGCGAGATCGGCGAGATTTTTCATTTCGGCAGTGTCGTTGGTGTGGTCGTAAAGTTCCGCGCCGCCGCTACCGTTTGTGCCCCATTCGGTGTAGCGATAGCGCGCCGTGCGGAGGCTATAGCCTGTGGCGTATTGCGTCAGCGCATCGCGGCGAGGTACTGCGCGAAGGTTCCGCAACGTTGGCGCAAGGCTTACGCCAGACAAATGTTGTGACTTGGGAAGTCCGCACAACTCGGCGAGGGTGGGATAAAAATCGACCATTTCCACCGGCATCGCTGTGGACTTATCGGCGGTGGCCATGTCGGGGGTGGCGATGATTAGCGGCACGCGCGCGGCGTTTTCGAAGAGAGTGGTTTTTTGATAATGCCCGTGTTCACCCATATGATAGCCATGGTCCGAGGTGAAAACCACCACCGTGTTTTTGGCGAGGCCGGTGCGTTCGAGTGTTTCGAGGATGCGACCCACTTGGGCGTCGGCAAAGGTGATGGACGCGTAGTACGCCTGAATCGCCTGCCGCGCGAGCGAGTCCTTCAGGTTAACCTGTTCCCGTTTGCGATTGATTGATGCGCGGGCAGCTTTCGGCAACGTGTCGAGATAACCCTTCGGCACCGTCGGCACCACGATTTTTTTCAGCGGATACAGTTCAAAATATTTCTTTGGCGCCACGTACGGTGTGTGCGGCCGATACAAACCCACCGCCATAAAAAACGACTGCTTCGTCTTGGCAAACTGCTCCAGCCGTTCGGCCGCTTCGGTGGCGGCGATACCGTCGGTTTGTTCTTCGTCTGTTCCATCCGCGGCGAGCCAACTGAGCGTGCCGCCGTAGCTGCCCTTCCGCAGCGTGAACACTTTCGCTTCATCAGTTTTGTCCCGCCCGCGGGGATTGAATGTGTGTGACCACGAGGCCGGATCGTCGTGGCCGTCGTTACCAATATCTTTCGGCACGTTGTAATGATAAATCTTGCCTATGCGCGTGGCGTCGTAGCCGTTGTTTTTGAAATGCTGCGACATCGTCACCACATCGGGCAGGTGCTTGCGAATGAGAATGGCATTGCGATGAATGAGCGATTGATCCGGATACAACCCTGTCATAAACGAAGCCCGGCTCGGCCCGCACAGCGGGTACTGACAATACGCCCGTTCAAACCGCACCCCCCGTTTAGCGAGGCGATCGATGTTTGGCGTCCGCACCTGCGGATGTCCGTAACTGCCAATATCGCAATTCAAATCATCACAAATCAGGAACAACACATTCGTCTTTTCCGCGGCATAAGTGGAAATCGCCAGCAATGCGGAGAGGAAAATAATTTGAGTGCGCTTCATGCTCCCGCCAAACTGCCAGTCCGCCCTCACCATGGGAATCCGGAAACGCGTAAGTGCACGCTTCCATCCGCCCTTTCCTTACAATTAGGAACGCAGCTACCGACGGATGGAGCAAACAAGCAGGCTGGTGCGTCCTCCCACGCCGCATGGCCAAGCGGCGCCGCCGCCAACCCAAGCGCCAGTAGTTTGAGTGTGAATCGTTTCATAGGCACAAAAAGTGAACGGCCCGGAGGCTGCACCAAGCTGCGGGGAATGTGTACCTCTTTCGTCACACGACCGCGTGGCCGCCGCAGCGGTCGCAGGTCGACCCGGCATACGCCGGGAGGGAGAAGCCGACGTCCTCGAGGTCGGGATCGAAGCACTGGGTGAACACCGCCGCCAACACATGGTGCGCGGCGGCCCGGGTCCGCGCCGCGCTCGGCGGCTCGATCGCCGCCATCCGGTCCTGCACGTCCATCCGCAACCCGCGCGGAAACTTGGCCAAGGTCTCCTGCAATTCCTCCGCGCTGGCCGGCTTGAACAACACCGCCAGCGACCGGACGTGAATGTGGTTGAGATAACGGCGGGTGAACTCCGAGACCATCCCCGGCGGCATCGATGTAATGAACGCCATCCGCTCGATGCCCTGCACGAGCGTGTCGAACAGTCCGGCCGAATGGCACTCCGGGCAGCTGGCCAGATCGCGCAGGTTTTCCAGCGCGATGGTGGCCCGCTTGCAGACCGGACACCTCCCGGCGGCGGACGGGGCTTCCTCCGGCAGCTTCAGGCTCACATCGCCACGAAGCTGCATCACCCAGGCCGGGCTGGCAGTGCGGTCGATCACCTCCCGCCGCTCCGCTTCCGTCACCGTTTCCCGCAGATCGGCATCGAGCCGATCGCGGTTGTAGCTCGAGAGGTTTTCGCGGACATGATTGCGGACCGACAACGGCGCCTGCTGGAGGAACAGCCCCGGCGCCCCCTCGCGCATCAACTCCACCAGCACCTCCTGCAGTTTCAAGTCGTCCAGTTCGTTGAACAGTTCAAACGACAGAATCTCCTCCCGCACCAGGTTCGCCAGGTCGGTGCAGGCGCAGTGGGGGCATCGTGGATATGATTCCTGCAGCTGGGTCGCGGTGTAGGTGGGCATGACTTGAGGTTCCCGTGTTCGCTTGGCCAGACGCTAACCTGATCCGTCCGCCGAGCCAAGTCGGAGCAACTTACGGGCCACGCCTGCCGGGCTGCCCCTGACTGGGCTCCTTGTCCGGAACCAGTTCGTCAAACACCTTGAACGGCAACTTAAACGGCACCAGCAGCGCCTTGGGAATGTGTTTCAGCTCCAGCTTCGGCTGATTGAGCGTGCCGCTCAACTCGAACTTGAGCATGCGCTCGATCGGCGACAGTGCCAGGTTGAACAACGGCCCCAGCGCCGGCCCAATCACCCACGTGTCACGCAACGCCTCCGCCACCACCCCGGCCTTTTTGATTCGACCCTCAAAATCAATCTTCCCTGTGTATTGCAACCGAACCAGCGGTGACTTGAGCTCGAGGTTCCTGCTTCCAACGATGCTGTCGGTGATGGTGAAGTCAGCCGTACCATCCGAGAATGTGCTGGCACCCAGCCCTGGTGCCAGGCGATCCAGCACGGGCGAGAAGACGCCAATCAACGGGAGCTCCCACAGGTACCCATCCTTCAGGGTCACGCGGGACGATCCGTTCCAGCTCTCCCAGTCGTTCGAGTTGGCGGTGATGTCCAGCGACCCATCCATACGGCCGCTCAGATCTGATTTCTCACCAAGAATATCCGACATCAAACCGGTCAATTCCGTCCGCTTGGTGTTGAGATGAAACGCCAGCTCAGCCGAGCGATCCTCCTTAAATTTGGACACAAGATTCCCGCGTAATTCACCGCCATAAAACTCGGCGACGATATTGGTGAGTGTCACCGTCTGTCCGCGCCAGAATATTTCGCCATCCAAGTCTTGCGAGTTGAACTTGCTGAAGTGAAAGGCTCCACCGTCGATGAGTAAATGCAGATCCGCCGGGTTTCGTCCCGGGCCGGTCTGGACCCAGCCGTTGACGCTTACCAGCGGCGGCTCTAAAAACTGGTACGGCTCGAGCGAGCGGGCCGTCCTCGGGCCGATCGCCTTCGCGACCGCCACTGGCTCAATTCGGCCCACCGCATTGGTCAGGTACAGCCGCCTGGTGCGAGTGTCGAAGCCCAGAGCATCCATGCTGGCCTTGCCCTCCGGCCGGCGCACCACGGCATTGGTCATGTTGAGGAATCCGTCTGCAAACGAAAGTTCGGCGGCAAAGGCATCAACCTGCTGAGCGCGAAAGGTGAAATTCGTCGCTGCCACGGAGGCGCGAAAACTGGTTCGTTCCCGCTCGCGCCACCGCCCCCAAACCTGCCCTTCAACCACCGGCGGCGTCTCGAATGCAAAATAATCGAACCCCTTTTTCTGCTTCTCCTCCTCGAGCGCCGGGGTAACCGCGTGCGGGTCAATGCTGCTGCGAAAATCGATCTTAAAATCCTGCGTCCCGGTGTGCGAGCGCAGCGCCATGCGCACCTCCCCCTCCGGTCGCCTGGCCACAAGGTTCGGCAGACGCCAAGTGAGGTTCGAGTACACCAGGTCGCTTCGCATCGACTCGACCTCGATGCCGCGAAAGCTCATTGGCCCCGAGGTCACTTGTCCGTTGAGCGTCAGCGTCGACCGCACCTCGGCACGCCAGTCCGGCTCGGCCTTGATCCACTCCGGTAGCGTGGCACGCGCCGCGCCGGTTACCACCGGCGTCTCACTCCACTGGTACTGTTTGAGCCAGCGCTGTGCCTTGGGCGTGAGCAGCTCAAACACATGGTGCAGGCTGAAATCGACCCGGCCCGCCGACTTGGCCAGGCGGGTGGCCACGTCCAGTTCCGCCGAACCGCTCACGCTGCCGTCGTACAGCTTGGCGTCGAGTCGGCTCAGCACCAGGCGCGGCGCCCGCCAGTCGCCGGCCATCGACACTTCGCGAATCACCAGCCCCTTATCGCCAGTGATGCCCTTGGCCAAGCCGCTGAAATCAGCCTCGTACGGCACGAGCTTGGCCCAGTACGCCCAGCGTTCATCCGTCTCGGGCGGCGAGCCGACCTCGGCCAAACTGCCGCTGAGATCAACCGACTCGACCACCGCCTTGGCCGCCGTCACTTGGCCAAGCGACAACTTGAAACCGACGCGCTCCGGGATGGCGTTCGTGGCCGACTGCAGCGCATTGACGGTGACCGTCGCCGAGCCGATTGTCGCCGACGGCGAAACCAGCTCGGTGATGCGGAGCAACCCGGTGATGCCTTCCGGGGTGCCCAGGCTCAACTCGACCGCCAACGCCTCCAGCGATCCCTCCTGCATTGTCGCCCCACCGGCCTGCAAGCTGATCCGGCCCTGCATCTCGCCGGGGCGCTTCGCGTCGCCCTCAAGCCGCAACTCGAAACTGGGCTTGGTGCGGAAACTGAGGGTCTCGCGGCGCTTGGCCAAGCCGGCCAGGCCGGCCTTGAATGGCTTGAGTTTTTCCGAGAGCCCCTCGGCGTCGAGCGGCTCGGCGCTAGGTTCCCGATCCAAGAGCGGTGCCATCGCATTGGCCACGCTCAGGGCGGCGTCCACCGAGACACCCATCACGTCCCCCATAAGGTTTTTTGCCGTCAGCGCGCCGGAGCGGGCCAGGCGCAATTCACCCTCCGGCCAACTTACTCGAATCGGCGGCAGGTTGGTGCCGCCATCGGTCAGTTGCGCTTCAAATTGAAGACCGGTGAGGGAGAAATCCCGAACGGTGGCCCGGCCCGCGAGCAGCGCGCCGTAATCGGGGCGGACAATGCTGCCATCAACAGTGACGCCGACACTGCCGCCGGCGTCCGCCTGGCCAAGCCGCAGTTGGGTAGCACGCCAAGCGCCGTTCCAGTCCATCCGCAGCCAGTCGAAATCGAGTCGGACGCCGCGCTGGGCCAGGCGCGCCTGGAGGCTCCGCTTGGCGAAATCCGGCAGCCCGGCCTGGTTCAGGTAGAGCGCCGCCCCGACGGCAGCGAGCAGCAGCACCATGCAGACGCGTAGCGGCCAACGCCACCACCGCCGTTTGCGAACACGGGACTTGGAATCCTCGGACACGAAAAACAGAAAGGTCGAACCTCCGGAAAAGCTCAGACACAAAAACCGGCGGAGCATTCAAACGCCGCCGGAGACGAGTATGCTTGCGGCGTGACAGGGAGGGAAGCTTTCCCGGGTCGCGACGGAGCTATTGGAGTTTTTGGATGGCGGCGCGGTTCTGCCTGAGCAACTCGTCCACCTTGTCGAGCGTTGCCTCGAATATCGCCACGTCGCGGTCGCTCATCCAGTGATCGACATAGGTGACCTTGGCCTTGGCACCCGCACCCCCACCGGCTGCGCCCGCTGCCGGGGCGGCTCCCTCCGCACCCGCTGCCGCCGCCCCTCCTCCGGCCGCGGCTCCGGCGGCGGTGGCTGTGATGGTGGTTTTTTCCATCCCGCCGGGCAATGCCTTGTCTTTCTCCAACATCAAAAAGGCGACCCCCTTTTGGTCGTGCATGAACAGCAGCGGCTGCTCGGTGAGGGTGACCGCGTTGTTCGCCTCGATCGCCACCGGCCAGGACAGCGCCTGGGGAAAGGGACGGCGAAGCTCGGTGCCGGACGGGCTGGCGGCACTCTCGGTTTTCCACTGCTTGAACTTGGCCAGGGCGCTCCGGATTTGGACCATGTCCGCGGCAGAGAAGGTGCCGAATCCGGAATCAAAAATCGGCCGGCTGAACACGAGGGAAACCGAGGTTACCGGGCCCTTGGTTTTCGGCTTTTCCTTCGGCGAGGCTTTTTTGCGCTGGTCGGCAACCGTTGCGGTGTCGTTGAAATGCATCACCGACACCTCGACGGCGTTGGAGGCCTGAAAGCTGTTGTCGCTCTGGTACCGGCTCATATACTCGTCGCGGGTCATCAATTTCCCGCCGCCCGGCACGACGTAAAAGTCGGTCTTGCTGCCCAGTTCCAGCGGTGTTTGGGCACACAAAACCGCACCGCCCAAGAGCAGAAGCCACAGCGTCAAATTGGTTTTTTGCGTCATCACGCGCGTGTCAGCCAGCCAAACCCGTGCCAAATGTAGACAGTTTGAGGCCAAAATGAAGACCGGAATCCGCCGGCTCGAAGGGTTAAAGGGAAACTGGGAGCAAGGCTAGTCCGCCAACCGGAGGAGATTTGTGGCGGGCAACCGGAATGAGCGCCCCGCTCCCAGTCGTTTTCCCCAAACAACGTCGTAGCAACCCGAAGAACGACGTCTGCCTCTACTTTAGCACCGGTTATGCCAAGCCTGAACCACAGCAAAAAAGACGTTTTTGGGCCGCATCAACGCTGGGCCAAGCGGGGGTGTAGTGAGAACAACGCTCCGGATGTGTGAAATCCACGCAATAAAACCATTATTGTTTTACAGCAATGGTGAGTTGGCTAATATTCTAACCAAACAATAAGTTCATTAATCTGTTTTAAACCTAAAAAACAAGCCCTGTTTATCTCTACTAAGCGGCAACTCAATTTGTAGGTTTTCCTCAATTGAGCTGAATTCGTTCGTTGTTTCCCAATCCTCCAAATTACCTGAAGTTTCCAAGCGATATCTTTTACCTGGCTCGGTATTAATACGGACAATAAATTTTTCCTTATCAAGGTTCACTATTGAGATTTCTGGTGGTGGTGGTGGCTCTTCTTTTGAATATTTTAGCTCATCAATCCAGACGGAACTGGATATTCCATTTTTGACCGGACCACCTTGAACAAACATTAGCCTTACCATGTGATTCCCCTCTGGGATTAAGAGAGAATGTTCTTCCCAGTTTATTTCTGTATCCCTGATGGTTAAGTAGTCTGAATTCCATAATGAAAACTCGCCAAGATACGCCCGAAAGATCTGGTGTTCACCCTTTATTTTCAGCTTAAAAACAAGCTCGCCGGGACCATCAAGCTGCGTTGTCAACGTTGCAAATGACAGCTCAGCTGGTTTCGCAGGATCAAAAAGAGGCAATCCGCCCAATTTCAGCGCGTCAACGCCATCCGACGTAATGTTCGACTGAAGTTTCCAGTCACCCATACCGCCAACAACAAAATATATGTCTGTGTCCAACGCCAACCCGATCTCTTCGTCAAACTCTCGAACAATTTTTATCGTTGCCGTATCACTTCTTACTTCTCCCTGGGAATTCTTTGCCACGACCCAATAGTTTCCCTGATCTTCAGGCCAAATCATTCCAAGAGGTAAACGTTCATTGTTTGCACCTTTGATTGGGATCCCATCATGGAACCACTGCAACTCAGGTATAGGCCACCCTTCGGTTGTAACCTCCAGGGAAACATCCTCTACACCCTCGACATTGACCCCTTTTGGTTGAATCGTCAAAACAGGCGGCGAATCGTTTGGCGTGTAAAATCGTACTGCATCCAAATAACCTTTGTATTCGCCAATGTCCATTGCTCCAAGACGGAATGTCCACTCCAGCTTTTGTTTACCTGAAGCAATAAAATGTTTCGTTTTTTTCCAGTCACTTTTAATTTTTAATACTGAAACCTCAGAATCATTGAGATAAAAATCCAACCTTCCCCCATCAAAATCCGGACCCTCAATCTTCCAAGCAAACTCCAAAACCCCAGGACCCTCAACCATTGTCAACAATCTTGATAAAGTTGCATCATCCGACAAGGAACTCATTACTGCGTCTTGTCCCAGACTATTTGAAGAAGATACTTTCGCCCAACTATTTTGCCCTGTGTTCAGGAATTTCAGATTTCCTGCATCGAGACCTTCAGCCAAACTCGGATTGCCGTCTCCCACAACATTGACCCTGACCGAATGACTCTTAATCACTCCGTGTTGGTTTGATAAAACAACTGAATAGTCTGCTGAATCGAAGTCCCAAGCACTTTCCAGATGAAACATACTGCCATTTGCCTGCGGTATATCCACCTCATTAACTTGCCATTGAAATTTTGGAAACGGAAATCCATCAGCATTCTTAATCGGTAAAACAAGGCTTTCTCCCAGTTGAATATTAATTTCTTCACTTGGAAAATCAACAAAGGTGGGTTTTCCCGGTTGTACCTTGGCAAATTGCAGATGATCTAGGTATGCAGTTGTGGTGTATTGGGAATCCTTGTTAAAAACAAAATAAATGCTATGATATCCTGACGGGACAAACACCCAATTATCACGCCATTCAGACGATTCGGCCGGGGCAGCTTGGTCTAAAAAAGACAATGTTTTACTAAAATCGTCCAAAAAAGAACCGATTGAATCTTCGGTGTGCTTCAAGGTTGAGTCTAAACGCCATTGAAATTTCATATAACCGGGGCCTTCAACCCTGACGGCAAAAGTATTTTTCACGCTCTGTCTGGTTGATGATTCAAATGAACGGGCAACATCACCACCGACCGCAGTGTTGGTTGCGGCCTTAATCCAACCGTCCGAGACCTTGCCCAAGGAAACTACCCTCCCATCAAAGTCCAGCGCCTCGGCCAACTCCACGTCCAAATCCTCATTCACACTCAAATCAACGGGATCAGATTCAACAGCACCAAATTCATTTGAGACAATAACGCTGACCTGCCCAGAATGATCCCTCCAAAGATTGTTCAACCGCAAAACCCGATCTGTTTTTCCCTCCAATGCAACACCACTATATGACCACTGGTAGTCTGGGAATGGATATCCCATTGCCTCAACCTCAAACAAGGCAGATCCAGAAGCGGAGATTTCAACTGGAGTTGGCGGTTTGATAATGACTGGAGCACCCCTGTTAGCTTCACTAATTTTTACTAAATCAATAACAACATTATTCTTTCCCAACCACCTTGCTTGATGCTGACCCTCGGGGATTTCTACCACGGAACGTATCCAATCTGTATGCGATGAACTCATTCGGGCAGGACCAAGATCCAAATCTTTTTCATCCAGTGAAAACAGCAGTGATGGCCCGGAAACCATTGAATGGGGTGTTTTGTAGTGAAACTCCATATATGCCGGGCCTTCGACTGTTGTCTGGAACCAGGCCCTTCCATTACGACCAACCCCAAAACTGGTCAACCCTCCGTCTCCATCTAGGGTGTTTACCTTGTCTGCAATCCACATCCCCTGACCGCCAAACTCAAACGTGGCTCCATCCAAGCCGATAGCTGAAACCGAATCCCTAAGGACTTCTTCTTCTGAATAAAACTGAACATCATCCAACCATCCGAATATATCCAATCTATTCGCAAGGGTCTTTGAATATACCCACTTAAGGGTATGCTGCCCCGCCGGAACTCGAGTCAAACTTGGCAGCCAATTTGGTTCATCCCAGCTAAATCCACGTTCAAAAGTCGCAACCAGTTCATCACCCAAATAACAGCTAAAATCCTGACCGTAATCATTGCTGGTTCGCCATTGAAAAAAAACAAATCCAGGTCCCTTTATAGAAGTTTCTACCCATGTTGATGAATTATTAATTATCAGCTGACTTTTGAGTGAATCCGAACCGTCTGATGATATCTCGGTGTCTTTAAACCATTTTGCACCAGACGGTCCAACAGACAAACTCAAGGTATTGTTATCCAAAACTTCACGAAAATCAGAGATATCCGCACCCTCAAGTTCGATGGCCTCCTCTTCAGGATCCGGCGGGTTGACCCCGGACTGTACCCTGTTAATGATGTCACGGAATTTCTCGGTACCCTCAAATCCTGTCTTCTTGTAGAGAACCTCCCATTGTTCGTAGTCCGAATTCCCATTAACACCATTCATTATTACAAAAAGCGGAATCGCATTCTGTTCATTAAATTGATTCCAGGCCTCCCTTTCAAAATCATCTGCAACCAGTTCCAGTCCCGCGTCTTGTACAAATTGATCGGTTCGATCAGGACTATCTGACTCAATGTTGACAGCGATCACCGTGACCGGCACGCCATGATCGTTGCCACCCTGGTCCTTGAAATACTGATAAATATCTCTCTCGACAATCGGTGAGGAGTTTCGGCATGGGCCACACCACCAAGCGAAAAAATCAAGCACAATCACATGGCCTTCATAGTCGCTCAATATTAGAGGACTTTGATCACTACGATTGGTTATTTCAAAATCTCGGCAAACTTCACCCACTCGGACCACTTGTGCATGAGCGGCAATTTCACCCACTAACAACAGCAAAGTCGCACAGGTCAAAACAATCCCTTTCATTGCTGCATAACCAGTCAGTTTAGATGCAATGAAACACTTATTGAATCTGTTAATGCAATACACGGCGGTAGACTGACTTTGATAATTATTACAGTCAACATGAAATATCTATGAAATATTAATAATATATATCCATAGACAAATCGACTTACGTCACGTTTCTCAAAGAAAATAACCGAAGCTGATAAACCGCCCGTTGCGGGCGGTTGAGAAAACACGGAAGTTCTCGCTTGGTCTACTCTCCTCCGTCCTGACTTGAAAGCACCGCACGATAGAAGCCGGTGGCCTCCACCCAGGTTGCCTTGGCCAAGGCCTCAGCGCTGGCTGGGTCGGTGTACACGGCCTTGCCAGTGCCGTCGGTGGTGACAGTGGCCAGGGTGCTCCAGGATTTCAGGCCTGTGCTGAACTGGATTTCGTACTCCGTCCCGGCATCACCGGTTACGCTAAGCTTTAGCCCATCGATGGTGATGCCCATGACTGTGAGGATCGGCCGGGTATCCTGCCCAGGTATCTCCACTGTTAGGGTAACAGTGTCACTGGTTTCCGTACCGGCAAGGTTTGAAACAACAACATGATAAGTCCCCGAATCCACGGCCTGCAAATCGGCCAAGACCAGGGTGCTTTCTGCGGCACCCTCAACCAACTCATCCCCGTGATACCATTGATAGCTGATCGGCTCGGTGCCCGCCGCAACCACATTCAGCGTCACGCTTTCACCAAGGTTGGCGCTAACCCCTTCCGGCTGCGAAACAATGCTCGCCGGTTGTGCCATTGTAACCGTTATAACATCCGATTCCACCCGGCCCGCAGAATTGCTCACCGCCACCATGTAATCACCCGCATCCGACGGCGCTACGTTGTTCAAGGCCAATGCCGGATTGATTTCTCCTTCCATTTCCTCACCCCCCTTGCTCCACTGGTAAGCCAAAGGCTCGCTACCAACCACCGTGACGGACAACTCAACGCTTTCGCCCTCAACCACGGACACCGATTCAGTCAACTGGGTGATGGCCGGAGGCTCAATGGGCGGCGGTTCCGGCAGGAAGACGTTGTCGATGAACGCCGCGTCCATCCCGGCAAAGGTGCTGGAATCCTTCTTGTAGCGCCACTCAAGCCGATTCATTCCGGCTTGGAGCGGGAACTCGAATTTGTACCAGTCCACTTTCCCAGACCATTTGCCCAGCACCTGACCGTTCAGGGAGAAATCCAGATAATCCCAGTCCTGCTCGGAACTGACCATGACATGGAAGTAACCGGTACCAGCACCGGTTTCCTTTTCGACCACAAGAATGGATTGCTGTGCGTCTTCGATCTTGCCCGAGCGAAGGGCGTAGCTCCCCTCGAACACCTGAACGGTCTGGGCATACCACGGCCAACTGCCGGAACTGCTCCAGCCAGAGTCGGGCGGGATCATGCCCACCTCAAACGTCGTTAGTCCCGCCTCGAGGTGGTCGTTGTCAACAATGGTCACCGTCGCCGTCAACTCACCCACCAGGGTCAATCCCTTGGAGGGATCGGACAGCGTGACGGTGAGGTCTTCGGTCGGTTCCTCAATCAGGTCTTCCAGGATGCCAATCAGGATGGACGCCGAGGCCGCTCCCTCGGCGAAGGTCAGCACACCCGACTCGGCGGCGTAGTCCTCTCCCACCTTGGCCGAACCATCCTGAACCGTGTAGGCCACGGCGGACTCGCCAATCAAGCCTCCAGAACGGTTAACCACAATGGCCATCTCACTGATGTTTTCGCCAACCTCGAACGTGAATTGGTCAAAGCCGACGGAACTTTCGTTGTCAAAGACCACGACCTCGATCGAGGTCCGGCCGCCCAGATCAACGCCCTCGGCTTCACTGGTAAGTTCAATGGCAAACGACTCATTGCCTTCAGCCAGCTCGTCCTCCAACAGGCTGACAGTGATAAGGGCCTCCCTGCCTCCCGTCTCAAAGTTGAGTTCACCGGACACGGCAACGAAGTCCTCGCCCTCGTTGGCCGTGCCGGAAACCGACTTGTACTGGACAGTCACCGGTTCCTGCACGTTACCGGATCGGATGACCTTCAACTC